>Ga0157364_1006308_pt1 | contig 12163 bp, 12 predicted proteins | sample AttsexASBM2_FD_111476 | JGI IMG/M metagenome (GOLD analysis project Ga0157364, IMG submission 111476) | Fungus gardens microbial communities from leaf cutter ant in Ribeirão Preto, State of São Paulo, Brazil - Atta sexdens ASBM2 | ecosystem: Host-associated > Fungi > Mycelium > Unclassified ...
AAATATGGGAAAAAGTTCGTGGCGTTTTTCCCATTAGATGGCATTAAAAAAACGCCACGAACTTTTTTCCACACCTAATATACATATAAATTTTTTCCTCTTCCTCTCAAAATAAGGAATAAAAGTAAATTACTGAATGAATATATGAAATGAAACAAAATTTGATAATCACGTTCAATCAAGACGTGAAAAACTATATTTATAAATCTTCTTAATAATAACTACTTACGTTTCTCTTACCTCATTCTCATCGTCGATATCCAATTCAATTCTTAACCCGTCGAATTGCTCGATGGTTCCGCTCGCTGCCTGAAGGTTCAGCGCACCCTAAAATTAGCAGCTTTCGCCAACAAACATACTTGCATGTTTATATATACCACCCATTCAATAAAATTATTGATGTTGGCCATCTTTATTGTAAAAATCTTACACAGATCGATTAATAGACTGATAATCGACAAACAAACTAACAGATCGATTGTCAGACTGATCGATAGTTCAATCAATAAACAGATTGACAGATTGATTGATCGCGGGGGCTGTGCAAGATTTTATATAATAAAGATGTTCGTGGAACATGATGCCATTCTGACAAAAGAACAATACCTTGATCAAAATTTACACCTCAATCGAAAAGTATATTACGCGATTAAATGATTCCATGAATAAACTTCAGTATTTATCAATTACAATTAGATCATCAGTTATTAGATTGTCATAATCAATATATCAGTGGCAAAAAGTACAATGCCTTAAATAAAAGCGTATTCCTTAGCCAAAAGTATACGAGAAGATGTCGCGCTCGAAAGATTCCATCTCAGCATTTTTGTCTTGTGCTTGCAACACTTCGCATTGAAGTGCAATTAAACGCAATATCTATTGAATAGCTCGAACTAATATTTAACAGCTATCAGACTGATATTTAACAGCTATCGGACTGATATTTAACAGTTACCGAACTGATATTTAACAGCTAACAGACTAATATTTAATAGCTATAAATAGCTATAATAGCTATAAATAGCTATCAGACTGACATTTAACAGACAGCTATCAGACTTTCTGTTAGACTGATATCAAACCGTTATCGGTCCATTTCCAACTCCATATGCTCTCTCTATATATATATTATTTATTTATTTATTTACATGTCTACTGGTCTCAGGGAAGCGGAAATAAAAACATATTAATGCGAGATAACATACATTTTATTTAAAAATCTTACAATTCTTCTTGGCGTCGCAACTATCAGTTAAATATTTTAAATACATTTTGCAAAGTACAATTTCTTACATGTTTTCCACATCGTATAGTATTACAATCATCCAGATTAGTTAAAGATTTCATGTCTTCGTAAACTGCTAAAGTCTCGATGTATATGTCCTCGCTCATCATTCAGAAGCAAGTTCCACAGCCACGTTCATTTCTCATGTCTCTTGACGTACACGATAACATATCTTCAAATACTACAGCCGATCAAACGTTTCGATGTATACTATCCCATCCTCTCATCGCAATCTGTGATGATAAGTACTCAACCAGGAAGCGCAACCTGTCGGATCTTGTCACAAATTTCCACGGGACTCATAAACGTAATGTGAGAACGGTCCTCTGTTTTAACTACTTCTTTGACGATAAATTTCTTGTTAACTATGAATCCTTGCAGATCCACAAACATCGGTATAATCATGATGAACAATTCTTTAAGATGCTTCACCCCAGTTTTTCTCTTCCTTTTAAAGTTCTAAATATTAGGTATAGTAAAAAGAAATCCATTATTTTTCCATTTAATTTCATGCAAAAATAATGGATTTCTTTTTACTACACCTAATACTTGCCGATCTTGCATTTACATAATCTTGCGCATTACGTTGGACAATGGACAGTTGTCTCGATTACACGATCGTGTATGATGAGGCAATAAGCGGTAGTATTGGCGGAGACATTCTCCTTGCAGTCAAATGCGTACGTCCACAGTGGTGCTCATAATAGATTCGTTTTGTCGCGAACAATCAATGACCGCAAAAGGCCTTTTCTCGATAAACGAGAGCGCGTTGAGCAGCGTTTCGAAGTAATTGATTCCATAATATGCTTTACAAAACCGCGTGTACATATCAAACAGGACGGCATATCTCTTTTTGCTAAAATCCAGATTTAAATCATCGTACGGATAAAATTCTGAATTTAGATATACTTTCACGTTACTGAAATTACAATCGTCGAACACGCTAACATTTCGTGACATGAATTCTTTCAACCAGTCTGCAGAACAAAGAAAACATATCGCGGCTTCTCAAATTGAGTCGCCGTTTTGATAGCCCATGAATATTTGGTCGTATTTTGTAACAGAGAATACTCATATAGATCCCACGAGCGAAAACTTAGACCGCTTTCCAATGCTTGTAACATTGATAATTTATTGATCATGTTTAACGCAACGTGAGGCATCCGCCACTGCACTTTGAATAATTCAATCTCAGGCTCCGTCACAGAATTTCCCACCAAGCAATTGTAATCATTGCACGCTCGTATCAAAATCAATTCATGGCGAGTGTTGATGACTACGCGTTTGTAATCTTCGCAAAAGCCCAACATGTTGAAGGGCACGCAAAAATTAAAGTATCCTTCCTCCATATCGAATCCTCTATAGCTAAAGTTCCATCCTGTGTTCAAAGCAATCAAAGCTTTATCGTACATCATTGATGCATAGTTCTTGATATTGGTAATTTCAACGTTTCTGTTGCGGTCAATCTTCACACCGTTGAGTTCATATCGAAATTCACCAAATGAACGCCATGCAATTATTTCCAAGCGTTGTCGACATCTGATCTTTTTTCTTCTTCACCACCAATCTTCCTTCGATAGAGAAAACTGTCACACGGCAACGTGTTCTACTGCTGTATGGGTATCTCGTCGCTATGCCCAAACGTAGTGGCATATGAATTGTAGTCTCAATGTGAGACTTCAATTCATATGCCACTACGTTTGTGTGATGTGATCGTCAAAGATCGGCTCCCCGATAATATTCAGGATATCAGCCATTTCGTACGATGGAATCTAACGACTTTGAAAATGCAATGTTGGATGCAGTGAGTTTCTTTCTAGATGTAGTCTTTACAGTAAAAGGTCTCTCTATCTCAGTTATTTCAACTGTTCGTTCAACACAAGCATTTCACGTTAGCACCGCCATACATACAACCTAACTGTGATCTTTTTTCCGCAAAAATCAAGTAATCAACCATCTTGGTCCACTACGCGAATCGTCAGATTCGTAATGCTCCATACGATCAGAAGGTAAATGATCTGCGTCGGCCTTTCCAATATCTTATATCCCGACAGTACGCTTGGCAAAAATTCGTATCGTATGCACGCACCTGTTGTTGCTGTACGCACTGTCACGTTGCATTCGATACATATAATATTCACGTTGATGATATTTATCGACACGTCCGATTCGTGTCATTGTCATGGCTCCAGCACGCAATTCGATGAAAATTTCAGCAGTGAGCCAACGTTGTGAGGTTTTACAAAATTTATCCGATAAGCGCATTTGATCTCACTTCTCATCGTATTGTTGTTGGCGCGAATAACCAGCGGGAATTCTTCATCCTCTTTGCCCTTCGCATTGAGAACGTAAAATTTCACGTTTTAGCTACCGCTCTATATCACGCAGTTCGTACGATCCTTCAGGAACGATAATTTCCTCGTTGTCATAGTAAAACTTATTGTTTGTTGAATTTACATTGGAGATTAGAGTATAGTACGTTTCAAAGTTCGTCAGACCGAGCTCATAATCATCGTAATCCAAATCTATCGCTGGAAAGTAGCTCATGGCGAGGAACTGTTACGCTACTCTTGCTGATCAGCGTAAACATCAGCGACATATTTCAAATGAGCATTGAGTTAAACAGTACAATGTCGGTCCTTAAATTGCTTGTCAATCGTTCGTAGAAACTGTAGACAAAACTGCCCGCAACTGTTCTAACGTTGATGAGGGGTGCGATTATATTCGATTACACTGTTTGCCAAATACCGTTCAAATTCCTTCGGCGGTCGAAGATTGTCAAAACAGTCAAAGTACATGACGCGATTCCCTCTTTTATGCTATCCAATGTGTACCAAGTCCCTCAGCATTGTCCAGATTTACGCTACTGCTCTCGTTTTGACACTACTTCGATCGGTAATGTAGTATAAAGATACCTCCAAAATATGGAATGCGCATACGGTTTGCAAGTTGTTGCAATTGCAGCAATCAGTAGTTATTCCCCTCAGCATTTTTAACGTTTTATCGACGTTTTTTTTTTCTACGCGCGATATCTTGTCCGCGTTTGTAGGGCGTGAGATAAACGCCGCGGCCATCCATGACCGATTATGATCCGATTATGACGTTGCAGTTTCTTCCAGCTAATGCTGCGCCACTTTGTTATCGTTTATTGCCTTAGCGACTTCCGCCGTGCCATCGACTAACGATCTGAGAATACCGACTAGCGGTAAAATTGGCAGAATGTCGCCGCGTTTCACTGTTAGAAAAATCCGCTTGTTCTTCTTCTTTTTCCTTGTTTTCAAACGTATTCTAATCTTTGTTTTGTCCTTCATAGCTGATCAAACTACTGTGGCTGCAACTCTCTCTCTCTCTCTCTCTCTCTCTGAGAGTTAAATCATTAACAGCGGTAATGCATTTCTGCGCCATCTCGGCGAGTATCAGCCGCGTGTCATTTAGCGAGATCGTTGCTGTGCAAATATACTATGTTGTGCTCACGACATAGCATCCAATGAATTAATTTCTTGATCACTTCTAGACAATCGCTTCTCCAATCGCGTTCCCGGACCGCAAAACTATCCTGGAATATGTACTTCGAAAGGAAGCGCGTTTATCGCATGATTTAACAAGCCTTTCGATGACATTCGTTACAATTCTTTATCAAAAGGATCATCGATATGCATTTTAATGACTTATAAATTGTAATGCTTCATGCACCGACGGTATCGATATCGTACCATCTTCGAATCTGCTCGTATATATTCAGATAATCTGTCTCACAACGGATCTATGCAATTTTCAAACTTTCGTAGCAGTACAATTTTCGATATGTATTTCAGTTCTTTTGAGGTTAACTGTGCAGATCATCCAACATGACGAGAAACATTTTGATTGCTGATCGATTTCGCTCTACGCAGCTATATAAATAGTCGATATCGCTCGCGATATCGTTTTTAGTATTTTGTACAAAGAGGAAATATGCGGTCGTGCACCAAGTCGATCAAGTGCGCGAGCGATCAAGTGAATCTTAATGGCAAAGCGCAAACCGATAAAGAGACACGCAAGCATGCTATACACGCAAGCATCTATACGTGCTGCCGTCAAATTGCGATAAAACGAACGTGTTGCTAAACCTGATGGAAGGTCCGCATGGCGATTCGAGAACGTACATGTACTCGAAATCACTACAACAACCGAAATATCGATACCTGGCAAATTTATAAGCACCGATCGAGGAAATCGATCGATTATTTTACATTTTCCAATAATAGCGATTTCACCGAGCGAGGCGTTTCCGAATTCCATCTTTATCTTTGATGATGTGGCAAACATAAGAGAGTACTTTGTAATGGGACGACACGCGGACGTTGACTGCTTCTATTTCTGTTAGACATAGCAAAGATACCGAAACACTTTATACGCGACAATGCAAATCTGTTGATTCTGTTCAAACAGGATGGTACCAATCTAAAAATGCATGTACAATGATCACGTGAATACCGATGTGTCCTATGAGGATTTTTGCGATTTATGTCATAAACGTTGGCAGCAAAAATATGGATTTCTAGTGATTGACAAGGACAGTGCGTTTATCGCCGATGGGCGATACAAAAAAGAATTTACTGACTTTACAATAACGTGATATGATCAGTTGATCTTGATACGTTGACTTGAATAATAGCAAAAAAAAGATAGCTAAAGAAATTGCAAAAACGAGCGATTTGATTCGAAAAAATATGCTTTGAAGACTAATAAAATGGAGGAGGATATCGCATTGGAGAGACTTCAAACTTATCATCAATCCGCTGAAACAGATTGTTGAAAACACTATTAAATCCTTCAAGGATCCTATTATGACTGAAACATTCTTTTCGAGAGAAGAAGGAACGAGGAACCAAAACCCGAAAGAAAAACGACCAAGTATTTTGTACGATCCTATATAGGCTTCCACACTTTTGAAAACAATGTTGAGTCAATCAAAAACCGTCATCCAGTTTGAATGAAGTAATATAGTGTTATTATCCGAAATAATACAACTGCACGATTTATATGATCACGCTCCTACCGTTGAAGAAATTTTCGATGAACCGCTCGTAATATCTATTCGACACATGCTTCAAACATCCGAGGGGCAAGAAAAGCTGTATGCAAACTATGGTCCGTTGGGACAGAAATATCTGAAAGCGGTCCTGACCGATAAGAAAGCTATCAACATAGACGTTGTGTATGGAGTTTATTTCAGCGACGATGCTTGGTGATAAACGTATTACCTTGCACGAAAACGACGATATAATTATAGATGAGAAAAGATATGATGGAACATCGGGTTTGTACGAGTTAATTTTCATTTCCCAGTGAAAGTATACGGATGGTGACGGACTTACAGGAGCATTCTGCTGATGACAAATGCTCACCGGCGCAGTCATAGCCCGAGTAATCAGGTAATGAGTAGTAAGGGATACAAGTATAAGAATATAATAGCGCCATTGGTATCGGGTAAAAAAGTTGGGACAAGAATAAACAAAAGAATGGATTTATCGCGTATGATGATGCTAAACGATAACAAAATCGATCCATTGAGATCCCAACAAAATTGGATCATCTGCGATTGCTCGAGACTTCGCGCCAAGTGAATCACAATGATCACGACAATGAGATTCTGTTGATTATCAAAGAGCTTCGCGAAGCCAGTCTGATTATAAATTAACCTCATTCTACACACGTCGTTCAGTTGACATCGTGCCATAATGCCGTTGACATAATACCGATCAACAAATTTGGACTATCGCTTGGAGAAGGAGGCGAATCGCATTATCAGTGGCGTGGATTGCTTAGAAATTACGTACGTGATAACGTTCTTTGCATAGTCGCAACTGATTTTGATGCGTAAGATTCGAGTAGTGCTACCGATGATTGATGCTGACGCAGCAAATAAACGATACGTGCAGTAGAAGGTTCAAGATTTGAAAGATCGTCTGAATGAAATCGAGAGGAAGATTGCCTTAAAATAATTATAATATAAAATAAAATATAAAATAAAATAATTAGTGCAGGTTATGCTAAACGAACTTGAAAAGATGATTCGAGAAGTACATCGTGCTGAATAATTATCCGCAATGTCTGAGAAATGTCTGCTGGTTGATGAATTGCACACTCCGGTGAGAAGAAATTTTCCGCAAAGACGTCACAATACACGGATACGATGACCTGTGACAGGTGGATGTAGTCGAGATGCACTCATATATGCGATTCAGAGATTATCACTACATTCTCACCGTTATCGACGTGCTGAGCATGCATAGGCTGAACTGCTCAAAACCAAGAGCGGGAACGAGATGACAAAGACGGTTGCAAAAATAATTCGAGACGATGCAAGATGACCGAAAAATTTGTATACTGACAGAGGATAGGAATTTTACAATTCGGATGTGCAGAAATTCTTGAAGAAGCACAACATCAACCATTATTCTATGTATTCCGTAATGAAGGCCTCGGTTGTCATATGGTTCAACCATACGCTGAAGAACGACATGTGGAGACAATTTACGCACAATGGAAATTACAAATCGACATACTGCCGTATCTCGTATCAAATTACAATGCGCGCAAGCATCGAATATTGGTATCCGTTAACGTTATCTCCGCTGGCTCTTAACACGATTTACAATCGCATAAAAATTTCTGCACCCGCGCGATACAAAGCGGGTGATTCGGTACACATGAATAAATTCAAAAGTCTTTGATAAAGGTTACACCAAATTGAAGCATGGAGATGTTTAAAATTATCAAAGTGCAACAAATTAATCAGTGACGTAATCTTTTGGAAGATTCTTGCGGAGCAATCTCCTATTGCTGAAGGATTCTACGAATACGAATTGCACAGCGTCGCTAACTCTGACGTGCATCTCGTTGAAAAGATGTTGTTCAAGAGAAAGAACGAGGTTTACGTGAAATGATTGGGATTTGACAATTCACACAATTCGTGGATACATAAAGACAATTTGTTGTAAAACTTATGTTTATTACAAAAATATAAATGCGTATTATACATATTTTAAATATCATATACATATTGCATTTACATATTATACCTATTATATTATACATATTTTATATGTTAGATATATTTTAAATATACTATACAAATGTATTTTATTTACATCGGTAATACGTATGGTAGCGTGGCACGATATACCGCTTATCATCGTGCGGACTTAGAGCGATTTTTGTTTGTTTGATACCATGTACACCTCATGCAATTTAGATCTCATGCACGATTGTCTGCGCATCATTTCGATTGCGCTATTCAAGCACTGCGTGTAATCCTCAAACATTATAGCCTTCGCTACAACGTTGCTTTTGACACCCTTTGCTTTCTTCGTATCTTTCTTTCCTTTTACAGGCGAGGCATACATTTTCACTCTACGTCCAATGAATTCGGTTATGATGGAACCGTTATTCTCGTCTTTCATTCAAGACCAGGAACTTTTTTATTCGCGAACGGAATGTCGTACGCATTCCGCTCGAGTAATCGTTCGATTTAAATCTACTTATATCGCGTTTCATAATATCGTAGACATCGTATCACATTCTATATGGTATATGAGGTTATCAGTATATCGGTATATATAATTTTGTATTTTTCATGAAACAGCGTTGTCATGTACTCGTGATGAAATTCGTACAAACATGTCTTGGATATATCAAGGATGTACATACCACATATATTGGTTTGTCAAACTTCACCTTACGCAGTTTTATCGCGACCGATTCTCCGAAAAGACGCTATGACTGTGGAAATTTGATTTCGCGATTATTGCCTCAGCATCGTATCTGCCTTCTCATTTAATAATTTTACTCATCGCGATCGCGCACGTTCTCCATGATTTTACCAAATACTGCATTATTTATATGTTTGTATAAATTTTTTTTTAAATCATTTTTGGCCAAAGTTCTAAATTTTGTGTTTAGTTCTATAATCGCGTAGTCATGGAGATTGAGCGAATTGCAGTATACAGTGAATCTTTGTAATACGAAGACTGTGATGAGTACATTACTGCAGGTTACGATAATGTATAACTCTGTTTATCGCATAATATTGCGAGGAGCTTGTCATCGAGCTTGCCGGATGGTTTCTCGCGCGTCGGAATGGTAGATCAGTATGCGCATCATGTTACGGATACTCCGCGTCCACTTCGAGATATATAGCCTGTTGCCGAATCTAACGCGATGGTCGTAAAGTCAAAATTTTATTCGTTGTCGACCCGATCGGCGTAAGGCAATGGTTGACATATTGCCCAGCCGTACAGATTGTTGACGTCATAGTACATCAAGTACAATGACGGTCATACGATGGCATGTATTTGTTGTTGGCTCGCGCGTATCTGTTCGACTGACTCAAACCGCATATATCACGCTCGATAAACATGACTATGTCAATGTCTGTGAGCAGTTCAAATCTTACGTCAGTATGTTTAACATGGCGTTCTGAAGCCCGGTAAAGTATAATAATACGCGGGGTCGAGCCCATAATTCGTCACGCAATTGTCGCTGAATTTTTCAAAGACGTCGGCCAACAACAATACGTCCGTTTTCAGATATAAGTCGCTATATTCATTGAGTGTCCGGATGGAGAATCGCTGCCACACGTTGACGACGTGCGCGTAAGCGTTCTTAGATACCGTGTTGTCTATCAATGAACTGTAAAATGACTCGCGAGGCAGTAAACACAGCTCATCTAACTTTTCGACACAGTCAATATTCTCATACGGAAAGACGCCTTTTCGTGTCAAAAGATTAAAATTTTCTTCTAATAAATTAGAAAATTCGTGTTGCAATCCGTAGCTTGTCTTTACTGAGAAAAATGACAATTTGAACTCCAAACTAGAAGTGAGAAAGCTGTATGAATCTATAAATCGTAATTTTACACAATTTTTTTTATTAATTTTAGTACTATCGACATGTTTAGTATTTTTCTTTGAATTTCTATGAATTATGCTTTAATATTTTCGAGCGCACCGCGCTCTCATCGCTCGCAAATGACCAGGGGTCATTGCGGCGATATCCGGGGACAGGGTGTTGGCACCGAATACAATGTTTCTTTGGGGATGCATTGTTATAAGTTATCAGTAAAAGATTGTGGCAATAACTATCGTCATAATTATATGGAAGACGTGAATGCGTTGTATTTCGAAAAAAGGCACGCATACAGTATTGTGACAGACGAGCCGTTACACACATGGATAATATTGTCTATACACAGCAGTGTAGAAACTATAGAGGCATTTAAATGCCTTTGTTGTCTGTTTTCTTTGACAGGCTGAGGAAATTTCTTCCTCTCATCGTACCGAGGAAGATTAAAAAAATGCATATACAAAATAGTAACTAATAATTATTAATTATTCGGCGGTTTTAAACGAATTATAAAGTGTAAACATTAGAATAAAGAGGAACGGCCTGAGGAATAATATTGTGTTTCGAAAGAAGGTTCGAAAAGGTTGATGAAACGTGCAAATGTTCTTGCAAGGAAAAACGGGGGAATGAAACTGTGAGATTCCGAAGAGATTTTGAGACTCCGAAGACGTTTTGAAATTTATTACAAACGAGCTGATACGAATTCACGTTTCCAAATGACTTATCGCCACGGACACAAAATCCTTGATCCTCAAGCTACGCATAAAAGTAACACGCGAACGAAATACTAAAAGATCAACACATCCTTCGCGGCAATTTCCTTGATGACAAAATGTGTGTCGTCGCCTGATAAGTTATGGAAAATTATGGGTACGTAATGCGAATCCCTATAATTTAGATTATAATTTGAGTGTGCGGGGCCTCTATATCACCTGGTTAAATTACAATGATCGCGTATCCGCGTATCGTCTGATGCAAATGGTTTCTCGCACATGTGGCAGTACGTGTTAATTTTTGCCATTCTCGCGTGAAATGCTATGAGTATGTTAGCTGAAATTATAGACTATACAATGTGCGCCAAATTTCTGAGTTCTTCCGTGAACCATGCTATACAGACCTTATCATGGCAAAAGCGATAGCCCGACTGTGAATTATAATGAGCAGTGCACGTAATATCCGATACTAAACACATTATGATGATGATATGTATACGTAGCCAATTCAGAATTCCCATGTGTCTTTTTCAATGCACACTTCAGGTCGGCATAAACGAGATGCGTTCCTGTCTGCAGTGGTTGTCGAAACTCAGTCACTTATCTTCACTCGGTAGTCTGATCCCACAATCATTCGGTCATTTAGTTTTCCACAGTCCTCGCTGTGGATCTCTTTAGCGCTTGAGCTTTAGTGGAGACATTTGGAAAAAGTATTATATTATATTATATATTATATATCATATATATTATATACTATATATCATATTATATATTATATTATTAACATTATTATTATTATTATTATTATTATTATTATTAGGTGTACAACTTTGCTTCCGCCGTTTTCCGAAATTCGAGGCTTTATTGTAAAAAACTGGTTATACATTTATGATTCAAAGTATTGTCCATCGCTGGCCACTATTTTCTCCCATCTTTCAGGTAGCGTACGAATCCAGCGTCGAAAAAACTGGTCATCTTTTGAGGCTATCCACGAATCGATCCAATTTTTTACTTCTTCATAAGACCGGAAGTGCTGGTCAGGCAGGCCGAGTGCCATTGATCGAAACAAGTGATAGTCAGAGGAAGCAACGTCTGGAGAATACGGCGGGTGGGGCGGGTAGGACTTCCCATTTCAACGTTTTCAAGTATGTCTTGACCACTTTCGCAACATGGGGTCGAGCATTGTCATGCTGCAAATCACTTTATCGTGTCTCTCGTTGTATTGCGGCCGTTTGTCTTTCAATGCTCGGCTCAAACGCATCAATTGCGTTCGATA
>Ga0157364_1006309_pt1 | contig 12161 bp, 4 predicted proteins | sample AttsexASBM2_FD_111476 | JGI IMG/M metagenome (GOLD analysis project Ga0157364, IMG submission 111476) | Fungus gardens microbial communities from leaf cutter ant in Ribeirão Preto, State of São Paulo, Brazil - Atta sexdens ASBM2 | ecosystem: Host-associated > Fungi > Mycelium > Unclassified ...
ACAGTATATTAATCCCTCTAGACTTCTCTATTAAGAAGGATAACTACTTGTATCTGGTGCAACTGTTCTCTGACCCTAAAGCATTGGATTTCTGTACTACTACTATGATCTCTCAATACTTTTCTTTGGTTTCTTAGTAGGCTATGCAGTCTCAAAAAATACTTTGCAATTTTTATTGTATATTCAAGACTTCAAGTTGGTATTTACCAAGGAAGACTGAACATCAAAGTCTTCCTTACTACTGCTGATAAAATCATACTATCAAACTGGTACTCAGTGTAGAGCTCAAACCATCAAAAGTCTACCTCTTATCACCAGCAGAGTAGTCAGAGCTTAATACATTCTATACTGAGAACCTCTACACTAGTTATATATATCCCTCTAAGTCTCCAATGGCCACACTAGTATTTTTTATTAAGAAGAAGGATAGTTCTCTGTAGTTGGTTCAAGATTACAGGACTTTCAATACTATTACAGTAAAGAATTGGTACCTTCTCCCACTGATTTCTAAGCTAGTCTCCATACTCTAAGGTATCTAGTACTTTACAAAATTGGATATGTACTGGGGATTTAACAATGTCTGTATCAAGCCTGGAGATGAGTGAAAGGCTGCCTTCTATACTAACCACAGTATTTTTGAACCTCTAGTAATGTTCTTTGGCATGACTAACAACTCCACTACATTCTAGACTATAATAAATATTTTAGAACCTCATAGTAGATGGGATCATAATAGTCAAATTAGATAACATTCTCATCTTCACTCAGACCTTAGAAGACCACCAAAAATCCATGTATAAGATTCTTGAAGTTCTAGCCAAGCATAAGCTATTTCTATACCCCAAAAAGTGTGAGTTTGACATGAGGCAGATTGAGTATCTGAGACTAGTAATCTTAGAAGATCAAGTGGCAATGAACTCTATCAAGGTGGCTGGAGTTTGTGACTGGCCCACTTTGTGCAACCATATAGATATATAAGCATTTCTAGAATTCACCAATTTCTATCATAGGTTTATCTATAGCTTTTTAAACATAGCTTGCCCTCTCTTCAACATCTCTAGCAGTAGTACTGCTTAGACTTAAGGACTAGAGTAAGAACATGTCTTTACTATATTGAAAACAGCTATCATCACTGCTCCTATTCTTGTCTCTTCAGATATTTCTACATCATTCAGGGTTGTTCTTCAGTAAATCCTTATCTATAGTCAAATTAAACTATAATATTCATAATGAGAAAATGTTGGCAGTGATTTGAGCTCTAGAAGAGTAGAGATACTTTCCAAAAGGTACAGAAACTCTAGTAGAGATCTGAATGGACTATAAAAACTTAAGGTACTTTATGATAGCTAAGAAGCTGAACCACAGACAAGTATAGTAATCATTATATTTTACTAGGTTTGAATTCAAGCTATATTATTATTCTGGCTATTCAATAGACAAGTCTGACATATTGTTATAGAGGCTGGATTATGGTATTAGGTTCTATAACAACAAAGATATAGTTCTAATCAAACCAGAGTTCCTTGCTGTTTGAGTCTTAGAAGGTGTAGCAGTTAAATATGAAGAGAGAATACTACTGAGGGACATCTAGTGGAATAATGGATTAAGAAGGCAAAAGGAGTTTGTGGCTAAGGCTATAAGAGAGTTCCAGCACTTATATATAAAGTCTGTACATACTACAGAGTAGTCTGAAAGCAATAGTCTACTCTTATACTAAAATAAGGTCTATGTACCTGATATCTCAGATCTCTACTGCCATGTTGTCCCTTTCCACTAGAACTTAAAAAAGTAAGACATGTAGAATGGTAGATGACTTTGGAGCTGGTATTATAGAATTACTAGTGGCCTTAGATGTTAAGATATACTGGTCAATATGTAAGTACTTGTAATCTTTGTATAAGAACCAAGCCCACTTGACATCTACTCATTGGCAAACTATACCCCCTCTCTATTCTAAATGCATAGTGGGAAAAAATCAGTGTAGACTTCATTGTAAAACTCCTAAAGTCTATAGGGTTTGATATAATCATGATAGTTATGGACTCAGTATTTAAGATAGTGTACTTTATTTCCACCCATACTCTGGTAAGTGCTAAAGGAGTAGTAAAACTCTTCCTATACTATGTGTGGAAGCTCTATAGCCTTTCTACACATGTTGTATCTAACTAGAGACCTCAATTTGTCATTCTATTTACAAAGAAACTATACTGCTTACTTAAAATTAGAGTTGCATCCTCTACTACCTAGTATCCACAGACTAACAAATAAACTGAGTAAGTCAATCAGAAGCTAGACCAATATCTCTAGCTGTTTGTAAGTGAAAGACAAGATGACTGGCATAATCTTCTTCTCTTAGCCAAATTCCAGCACAACAACTATATATACTTGTTCACTCAGCAACCTCTCTTTCTTCTTAATACTAAATATCTTATATAGATGGGCTTTGAGCCCCACCAGCAAAAATCAAAGCTAGAGGGAGTAAGACATTTCATAAAACAGATGAAGACTGCACTATATAAAGCCAAGGTTGCTCTTTGAAAATCATGGCCTGACATTATAATAAACACTATATGCCTACTCCAATTTTTGTTATAATGCACATGAGAATTAATATTTTCTTTTCTTTTGAATTTCTTTTTCTTTTTATTGATGATAAAGAGACATATGACTGAAGTCACATGACTTGTCACATGATGTGAGGTCATAGGTCTAGAGCAGGCTGGAGTGGACTAAATGGATGATGTTAAGAAGCATGTTAACTGCATGGCTACCTCATGGTGCACTCATGAACAATACATGGACATTAGGGTAGGGTAATTATTAAGTAGCATGGACCATGTGTAACTTATATAAATAGGGTAGTAATTCAGCAGAGACTCCTTGTTGAGTTCTTTTGTGATTCTCACATCAATAGCCTACTGAGAGCTTTACTTGCTTATGTGATTATTGGACTTTGTATCTAGTAGTTGCCATAACAGTTTTCAGCTCCAGTGACAAGATTTATTTGAACTCTATGGATATTTATACTACATATTTATCTACCAAACTATCTCATTGCTATTTGGAACCATATGCTATAGAAAAACAAGTAGGTTTAATATCATATAAATTAAAGCTGTCTCTATCTATAAGAAGGTTATATTCAGTATTCCATATAATCAAGCTTACTGCTACCACTGAAGATCCAATCCCATAACAATATGAACCACTGCTGTAAGACCCTGTAGTAGTAAATGAAGAGAAGGAATAGGAGATAGAGAAAGTTTTGAACAGTTATTGACATTGCAAACAATATTAGTATCTCATTAAGTGGAAGAGATTTGGACTTAAGGCCAACTCTTGAGAGAATGTATTGGACATCTTTGGACTAGAAAGAGTAGTAGAGTTCCATTGTCAGAACCCTCATATACTATGGTTTATATAAGTAACAAACTTTAAGCAAATTCAATTTCAACTAACTCCTATTACTTCAAGATACAACAATTTTAAGAAAAGGTAGATATAAGGGAATCTAGCCCCAGTACTGAACACTGCCATTGAAGTCTGTAGTGTTCACTCATTCAAATCTTACTAACTTATACTAATACCAATAGTGTTTGTCTTTGGCTAATAGCAAAGCCCTGAGCACACTCTTTCATTGCTTTTATAACTATCTCCTTATGCCCTTGGTCACTATATGATGAGCCCTACCAGTTTTGGACAATATTCTAGATACTTTCATTGTTTTATCATTTTAGCTTAGACCTGTATTATCAATCCAAGCTTAAACCACTATTGTTCTGTATAATTGAAATGGACAATTTTAAGTATTTAGAGTAGCTGCCACCTTCTGGAAACCTCATCATATTCTCTTAGATTTTTTGGAGATAAGTTTTATCTTTGGTATAATTACCAATATCAACTTAGGTTTCCTAGAGCAAACTCTATGTAACTTTATGGACTTTCATTAGTTATCCTAATAGTTCATACTTGTGCGAAAGTTTATAGAACAAGTCCAGTATTAGAATAACTGATAAAAGTCTATAGTGTTTATTGTTAAGAATGAAAGAAGTGGACTTAATATTTTTATTTTTCCTTTCTCATTTTATTTTCTTTTTGATTTATTTTCCTTTATTCTATTTTTAGGACCAGAGTTAGGGTTAGAGTGACAAGATCATGCTGTTACACAGCAGGTCACATCAGATGACACAGTCACAAGTCACATGATACATAGAAGAACATAGAAGGTTCTGGAAGGATGATGTCATATAATGTGTAAAACACATGTTGACCTTAAGGTATACACATGGTTGTTTAGGGTAGGCTAGAAATAGCTTGCATAGACCATTAGGTATTTGTATATAAGGTAGACAATCCTGCACAGAGTTCTCTATCAAGTTCTCTTATGTTAACCCAATATAAGGTTCTTTCTCTTGATCAACTCTAAGATCTTGAGTTTGTAACATTTATAGTGTTCACTCCAAGAAACCTAAGAGAAAAGAATGAGGTTTCCTAAAAGCAATAGCTATTCTAAATACTTGAAATTGTCCATTCCAATCATCTAGAATAATAGTAGTCCAAGCTTGAACTGATAATGTAGGTTCAAGCTAGAATGATAGAATAATAGGATCATCTATAATATTATCCAAAATTAGTAGAAATTATCTGATAGTATCTAGAAGTATAAAAAAATAATCCTAGAAGTGATAAGAAGATACTCAGGCTTTAGTGTTAGTTAGGAAAGAAATTCTATGGATGTTTTCATAAAGTAGCAGGGTTTTGAGTAAGCAAATACTATAGGGTTTGATGATAGTGTTCAGTACCAGTGCTAGGTCTCTTATAGCTAGCCAGATATCTGAGATAGTTAATATTGTTTTCTAGTACAAGATATATATAGAATGGACTTTTATTGCAGTCTCAAGCCTTGGTAAGCAGGATCTGATTCTTGGGTTTACTTGGATGAAGTTCTACAACTCTAAGATTAACTTGCAAAAGAGAGAGATACTTATAATGTGCTGTTTCTTACTACTCTGACTACTAAGAAGTATACAAGGCAGAGTATTTGAAAGTACAAGCCCTCAATATATGTTATTCTAGTCTCTTTTTAGAAGTGGCAGAAGACTCTGTAAACAAATATATACTAGCCTTCCTAGACTCTCCTATCAAAAAAGATGACTACTTATATATAATACAATTTCTCCCTGAATATAAGACACTAGATCTCTGTACTATTGCTATAACCTCTCAGCATCTTTCTTTGGCCTTTCAGCAAGTTCATGTAGCATCAAGGAATACTCTGTAACTTCTACCATACATTCAAGACTTTAAGTCAGTATTTACCAAGAAAGATTTTGATATACTCCTAAATTACTACTAATGGGATCATGCTATTGAACTAGTGTTCAGTGCAGAGCTCAAACCCTCAAAAATCTACCTCCTATCACTAGCAGAGCAGTTGAAGCTCAATACATTCCTTGTTGAAAATCTCTGTATTGGTCATATATACTTCTTCAAGTTCCTAATGGCTATACTAGTCTTTTTCATCAAGGAGAAAAATGGTTTTCTATAGTTGAGTCAGCATTATAGGACTCTTAATACTATCATAGTAAAAAATTGATATTCTCTCCCACTAATCTCTGAACTAGTCTCTAAACTCCAAGATACCTGGTATTTTACAAAATTAGACATATGCTGGAAATTCAACAATGTCTGCATCAAGCTAGGAAATGAGTGAAAGGCTGTCTTTTGCACTAACTACAGTCTCTTTAAATCTCTGATAATGTTTTTCAACATAACTCACAGTCCTACTACATTCCAGACTATGATAAATAACATTTTTTAGAATCTTATAGCTGATGGAATTATAATAGTCTACTTGAACATTCTCATTTTCACTCAGATCTTGGAAGACTACCAAAAGACTGTGTGCAAAGTTCTCAAAGTTCTAGTTAGACATAAGTTGTTTCTATCCCTTAAAAAGTATGAGTTTGACAAGTAGCAAATTGAGTATCTAGAACTGGTAATCTCAGAAGACCAGGTAGTAATGGACCCTGTCAAGGTAGCTAGAGTCTGTGACTGGCCCATTCTATGCAACTGTATAAATATGCAAGTATTTCTGGGATTTACAAATTTTTATCACAATTTTATTCATAGCTTTTTGGATATAGCTTGCCTTTTTTTCAATGTTACCAGTAATAACACTGCATGGACTTGAAGACTAGAATGAGAGCATGCCTTTACTACACTGAAGATAACCATTACTACAATCCTAGTTCTAGCTTCACTAAACACTTCTATACTACTCAGAGTTAAAGTAGTCAGCTTGAACTTTGCAACTGCAACAGTTCTGTTTCAGAATTCCAGGAAAGATAACAAGTGACATCTAGTTATATTCTTTAGCAAATTCCTATCTATAGTAGAGTATAACTATGAGATTCACAACAAGGAGATGCTAGCAGTCATTTGAGCTCTGAAAGAGTGGAGATACTTCCTAGAAGATGTAGAAACCAAAGTAGATATTTGGATAGACTACAAAAACTTGGGATATTTTATGATAGCAAAGAAGCTGAACTGTAGACAAGCATAGTAGTTATTGTATCTTGCCAGATTTAAATTCAAGTTGTATTACTGTCCTAGCTGGTGAATGGATAGGTCTAATGCACTATCTTGGAGGCTCAATCATGGCACAAGCTCTTATGACAATAAGAATATTAAGCTGGAGTTTCTCACTATTCAAGTACTAGAAAATATAGCAATTGAGAATAAAGAGAAGATATTGCTAAGAGATACATACTAGAGGATTTAGTTGGGAAAGTGGGAAAAGCCCATGGCCAAAGCTTTATAAAAGCTCTAACACTTATATATGAGGTTTGTACATACTATGAAGTGGTCTGAAAGTGATGTTTTGCTCTTATATTAAGATAAGATCTATGTTTCTAATGACCCAGATCTCTACTATTGTATTATATTCCTCCATCATGACTCAAAAATAGCAGAACATACAGAATGGTGGAAGACTTTAGAGCTGGTGTCAATTATTTAGTCAATATGAGTACCTGTGACTTTTGCATAAGAACCAAGTCTGTTTGATACCTATCTATTGACAAACTACATCTCCTCTCCGTTCTAAACATATGATGGGAGACAATCAGTGTAAACTTTGTTGTAGAACTTTTGAAGTCTACAGAATTTGACACAGTCATAATAGTAGTAGACTTAGTGTCTAAAACAGTATACTTTATCTCTACTCATACTACAGTAAGTGCTAAAGGAGTAGCAAGACTCTTTCTGCATAATGTGTGAAAGCTCCATTGTTAGAGTTGAGAATGTTGAACTTCACTTTTTCAAATTTCTTTTTCTTTTTATTTTATTTTTGTCTCTTTAATTTAGGATTAGGATTTAGTATGATATCATGATTACCACTGTCACAGACTAGTCACATGATGTGTTATGCAAGTTACAGGTCACATGACACAGTCACAGTTATATGATTATGTAGATATAATCAAAAGAGATAGAAGATTCTAGAAGGATAATATCATACAATATGTTAAATACATGTTGATCTTAAGGCAGATACATGGTTATTTAGGATAGGCTAAAGTAGTAGAGTATGAACCATAAGCATTTAGTATATAAGATAGACAGTCCTGTACAGAGTTCTCTATTGAGTTCTCTTGTATAAACCCTATACAAGATTCTTCTCATTGACTAATACTAAGGTCTTTAAGTTGTGACATCCATAATCTTTCTACATACATTCTCTCTGACTAGGAACCTCAATTTGTTGCTCTGTTTACAAAGAAACTATACCACTTGCTCAGAATCAAGATTGCATCCTCTACTATCTAATATCTGTAAACTAATAGACAAGCTAAATGGGTTAATCAAGAGCTAGACTAGTACCTCTAGCTATTCGTAGGTGAAAGGCAAGATAACTGGCATAATCCCCTTTCTTTGGCTAAATTTCAGTATAATAACCACATACACTTGTTGACTTAGCAACCTCTCTTCTTTCTTGATACTGAACATTTCCTATAAATAGGCTTTGAGCTCCACTAAAAAGAGTCAAAAGTAAAAGAAGTAGCATATTTTATGGAGTAGATGAAGACTGTACTGGAGGAAACTAAGGCCATTACTTGCAAATATTAGAAGGATATAACCTGATACTACAATAGATACTACATATTTACTCTGGTCTTTAATCTTGATAACAAGGTCTATTTGGACTCTGTAGACATCCACACTATATGCCTATCTACTAAGCTATCCCATCAATATTTGAAGCTATATACTATGGAGAAATAAGTAGGCCTTATGTTATATAAGTTGAAGCTACTTGTTGTAGCAACTACTCGTCACTCAAGGACAAATGATTTCACAACGAGCAAAGCTCTTAGTAGGGCTATTAAGTAATGAATGGGGGAATTACAAGAGAACTCGACAAGGAGCCCTTGCTGCATTGCTCCTCTATTTATATAATTTACATGTGGTCTGTGCTACAACAATATTACTCCTGCCCTAATGTCCATACATCATCCTCATGTCCTATTACTCATCCACATGTGTTTTCCTTAAGGCCACCATGCTTCCTACATGTGCTCTGACATCATACCTTTAATCTCCATTGTACATGTGCACACCATATGTACACTATGAGAAACTCATGTCCCTTGACGTTATCTCCTAACCCTAACTTCATCTAGACTCTTCCCGATCCTTCTAGACCCTAAGTCCTTCCAGACCACTCTAGACTCTGTTACATGACTTCCAGGTCACGTGCCTATCTCCTATCCCTCTTCTATTGTAGACTAATAATTAACTACTGTCCTAACCCTGACCCTACCTAAAGTCTGTCCACACTCTCGTCTTATAACACTACTTCTGTCTATGAGAAGGTTACACCCAATGTTCTACATAGTCAAACTTATAGCTACTACTAAAGACACAATCCTAGGACAACATGTACTGCTATTACCAGATCTCATAATAGTAGATAGAGAAGAGGAATAGGAAGTAAAGAGAGTTCTGGATAATTGTTGGTACTATAAATAATATCAGCATCTTATCAAGTGGAAGAAATTTAGACTTAAGGCAAACTCTTGGAAGAATACATCTAATGTTTTTATACCAAAAAAAGTAGTAGAGTTCCATTATCTCAACTCTCACATGCTACAGTTCATACAAGTAATAGAGTTTGGATAGATTAAATTTTCATAAACTCCTGTTACTTCAAGTTACAGAAATCTTGAGAGAGAGGTGGATATAAGAGGATCCAGACCTGATACTAAACACTGCTATCAAAGCCTACAGTATTTACTCATTCAAACTCTACTGCTTCCTACTATTAATAATAGAGTTTGTTCCTGACTAATATTGATACCTGTTAAGCCCTGAGTACACTCTCTCACCATCCCTATAACTATCTCTTTATGCTCCTAGTCACTATCTGATGAGTCTTACTAGTCTCAGATAATATTCTAGATACCTCTATTGTTCCATCATCTTAGCTTGGATCTGTATTATCAATTCAGGCTTGAACTGCCATTGTTCTATATGATTGAAATGGATGATCTTGAGTATTTAGAATAGCTACCACCTCCAGAAAACCTCATTCTGTTCTTTTAGGTTTTCTAGAGATAAGTTCTATCTTTAGTATAGTTATCAATATTAGCTTAGGTTTTTTAGAGCAAACCTTATAAACTCCCCAGACTGTCATTAGTCATTCTAATATCTACTAATCTTATATACTAATATAGTGTCTAAAACACTTGGAAACTTAAGTGGAGAAAGTTTAAGACTACTGAAGTAGTTTCCACTATAAATAAAGTAAGTGTTTCTGTCAAGTACTATAAAGTTACCAATGTTTGATTAGTTTGATCAGTAATGAGATAGAGACAGAGTTCAGACTTAAGCATGTGTAAACTCTACTATGATAAATAAGCAGTATAGGATCTTGATGGATCATGTTAGAGCAACTGATGAAAGTCCATAGAGATTTACAAAGTTCACTCCAGAAGAAACCTAAGTCTATTGCTCATACAGTACATGCTACTAGAACTTATCTCTAGGAGAAACCTAAGAGAACATAATAAGGTCTCCTAAAGATAATAACCCTACTAAATACTTCTAAGGTATATGTTAATCTGATAGAACAGTGCTGAACAATTTAGCATCCAGATAATTAGACACTGTGATAGAAGCATCTAGAACAATATATGGGAATGATAGGTACTTATCTGATAACAACCAGAAGCCAGAAGTGATAACTATAGAAGCATTAGCAAGAACTGGAGTGTAGTTGTTAAAGGACCAGAGCAAGTACAATAAATCTTATAGTATTATGAGTAGACATTTGACTTGGCAAAATCTAATGTTTAGATCTTAGAGTTTAGAGTTTAGAGTCCTCTGACAGATCAGAGTTTGGGCTATAATAATATTTCCTCCTTAGGACTAAGCCTTCAAAGTCCTATTGAGTTACTTGAGGTCTATGTAACCATTGTGTAAGTCAATTCAAAGATATAAAAAATTTTGCTTCTATTTTTTCAACTATTACCATGGTCTTACTCTTTTTACCTACTATTAGCAACTTTGAAGACAACAACCTTCTCCAGCAATAAGAGAAGATGAGAAAATAAATGGTATAATTTGAGAAAGAAGTTAAGATATGGTGTGTGATAAAGGCTGCAGAGAAAGCTTGCTTGGTAGTAGAGGCCAAGATAAGAAAAGAGAAAGAGCTCTACAGAAAGGAAGAAGAAGAGTTATATCAGCAGTTAGAAGAAAAATAATGATAGTACTAGGAGAAGTTAGAGGAGCTGAAGTAGGAGATAATGAGGCATGGATCCAATGTTATAAAAAACATTGAGATTCCACTAGTAGGAAGTTGAAAGAGAAAAGCAGTGATGTAATCCACAAGAACAATTGTGAAGAGGGTGAGGAAGATTTTTGAGATTTCCTTAGAAGACAATTCATATAAACCAGTAAAGAGGACTCAAGCCAAGAGAAAGAAGGTTTCCAGAGAAGTAAATATAGAAGATAAAAACCTTTGTGAGGGATGTGTTAGGATCAGGCAAAAATGTCTGGTCTATAAAAGTAAGAAGTAAGTGAGTAGCAAGTCTTTTTCATCTCACTTACTACTGCTTATCTTTACTTTAGTAGATCACTAGCTTGTGCAGGATATATTGCTATCAAGCAGAAGTGTGTTATAGCATCCAAAGAAGCAATGAGAATAATAAAAACACCAGAAGTAGGTACTCAGGCCTTGAATGTCATAGAAGACATGCTCAGGAAGCTAGTAACAGAGCTCTATAATCTGACAAGCAAGGTGTGGAGTTTCAAGCAAGACTTTGAGAAGCAATAGAAGCAAAGTCCAACCATGGAGGAGAGAATAGCAGAAGTCAAGAAGGATATAGGATCTGACAGGTTTGATGAGAAATACTCTGTTAGGAGTGAATTCAAGAATAACAAGAAAGAAGAGAAGAAAACTGCAAAGGAGAAGAAGAAGGCAGTCCAAACATCATTGCCTCCTTGTTGATTAATAATTAGTTTTGTATAATATTTTATTAATACAATGATTTTTCTTCATTATTAAGGAAAATAAGAAATAAAAGAGAAATAGAAAGAAAGAAAAGAAAATAGAAGAAAGGAAAAGAAAAGAACCATAAGGATAGTGCAGAGTATTAGATATATAATATAGCAGTATGGAAGCTACAGAATCATAACAATAGGAGAGGTCCAAGCTTATTGGGATAAGTACTATGGAAATCAGTAACCAAGTCTAGTGTATGAGCAAGTTCAGTAGCAGAAAGCCACTTAGATTTGTCTGTAGTATCTTCATAACCAAGCTAGATTATCTCATAGAGGAGCTTGCAAACTCTTCTCTAGTCAGTTTTAAAATTCACAATCTATAAGATTTCATATTGTGGTTTTCTTATTACAAATGAGCTACTCACTGGTTGTGATATATGAACTTAGTGGTGTTTCAGAGGTTCAGTATAAGGAGATAATGATAATAGATGATGAGTAGTATCAACAGAAATAATTGATGTTGTTAAGTCTGAGGTCTAACTCTCAGACACAAAGGTATATATACAAAAGAGTGATGGTCTGTGCACAAGCTGTTGCCATCACATGATCAAAACTTGTATCTGATGGGAGCTGTCATCTGTCATAGCAGCTGTCAG
>Ga0157364_1006310_pt1 | contig 12160 bp, 5 predicted proteins | sample AttsexASBM2_FD_111476 | JGI IMG/M metagenome (GOLD analysis project Ga0157364, IMG submission 111476) | Fungus gardens microbial communities from leaf cutter ant in Ribeirão Preto, State of São Paulo, Brazil - Atta sexdens ASBM2 | ecosystem: Host-associated > Fungi > Mycelium > Unclassified ...
GTGTGTGTGTGTGTGTGTGTGTGTGTGTGTGTGTGTGTGTGTGTGTGTGTGTGTGTGTGTGTGTGTGTGTGTGTGTGTGTGTGTGTGTGTGTGTGTGTGTGTGTGTTCTAATTATATAGTTGAATTCTAATCTTCAATCATCAGTTTCCAATATATAGTGTGTGACATGGACTTTAAAATTAAAGAAGAATTTAACTTGCGTAGATATTGCAATTTGCATTAACCTGGAAAAACGATGTATCGAGATGCTTCGTAAAAGATCAGTCTCGACATATCATCATTCGTCAAATACGAGCATCTTTGTGCCTCACCGATGCTTTTTTTCGAAGGCTCTTTCGCGAGATGAAGCGAACATTTTAGTATCTCTATGAACAATATATGCTTATATCCTTTTACGAGCCTTGACCTGGTAGAGCGATAACAATACGACCAAACTGACAAAGACAAATCGTAAAACGATTCGCCGGGCAGAAACAAAGCCGCACCGAGCAAGATGCGACGGTGCATCATCGGTTTAACGCTGTCGATACCGTGAGAGAGAGAACTTTCCCGCGGGAATTTTCCTAGTGGACTCCAGGAACTTTTACAAAAATCAAACTAATAAAGAACACAATCAATTATAATTTAAATATAATTAGTCTGAAAAAATGAGATATCAACGGCATTATCTTAATTGAAAATAAGTTTGTTAATTTAATAACACCATGAAATAAATACTTATATGCTTTATTCTTGTTTTAATAAAATTTTATTTGTTTTATTAATATTGTTGTTATAAATTAACAAGATTATTTTTATTAAAATAGTGCTGTTGAAACAACATTATCTTTTTCAGTGTATTAATTTATTTTATCCACACGTTGTTTCGATTTAACAATGAGACAGGGATCTATTTTTAATTCTTAGTACACACGATTAAGCATATCCTGCACATTTCTTTTTTTAACTAGGAATATAAAGTAATTAGTTACAACATTTAGAGGAAAGGCCCCTATTATGAGAGTTATACCGAGTTTATTTTGATTAAATGTTAGAAATCTATGGGCAGAATTTAAAAAAATAATAGGTTATTTTGAAAGGAATTTAGTAAGCTTTAAGATAATGTTATGTAAAATTTAATTCAAATTTTATTTTTTTTATAAAATAATGAAATGTAAAAAAGCAAATCACAAAATCAAAAAATTGTATTTCTAATATGAGATGTCCCGAGAAATCAATAATAAAACGCAAAGTATATTAATATTGCAATTAAAAAACTTTATTTAATATTTCTAAAATACAAATAAAGTCAGTACGCATACAAAATGGGTACGCGATGCATTGTACCTACTGACCCATCTAATTGGAACCAGGTTTATTCCGATTGTCCTTTTTATTATTGTATAATAACATTTATATTTTAGCAACGATTTTCACTATGACATAGGCGCATGGGTTATTTCATATTAGAAATATCCTGGATATCTCATATTACGATTTCCACGCCTTACGATTTTACGATCATCAAATCTAACTTCTGTAATTAAATAATTCAACATATTTTTCTATTAATACGATTTTACTCTATCATCACATGAAAAATTTATTGCCAAATATTTACTTATTAAATAATAAATAAGTTTAAAAGCTTATTTCAATGAAACTTAAAGTCATTCAAATTCTAAAATCTTTTTTTGCAATGACTACAGGCATAATCTAATAATGAATTTTTTACTAAACAGTTTTCAATCTAAGAACAATAAATTCATGGTGGAACCAATAGATAGCGTTTATTAGTTTAGCGGAAACACCGCTATCTTATATTAGGTGCCTATCTCATAGGGAGCTTTCCTCTATATATAATTGTTTTTAATATACAATCTTATAATAAACTTTTCTAAAGATGTTAAAGTATATGCAAAAATTATTTAATAATTTTTGTATATTTAAAATGATGAAAATTAACTTGGGACAACGATCGACTCATCGTAGTAAAAGTCCAAAAAATTGTCGAGTGTACTATGAGTTAAAATCTTTTAGTTTTTCCTGTAGCAAGATTTGTTATAAAAATTATTTATTACTTTATTATAATATATTTTTTGCCTCAAAATATAATACTTCACTATAGTGTGACTTTCTTATCCTAATAGCCTAAAATTTAATCTACAATTCTTTGTTTCCTGTTTCTTGCTTTTTACCACGATTTTATTTATTTACCGTTTTATCGATAATCGCGTTTCTTTTTACGTGTCTCTTCCGAAGTTTGTCAACTTTTATTTCAGGCGAAGTTCGTCAACTTTTATTTCAGAGAAAACGAAGAAACTGAATAAAAGGCAAGAAGTAAAAAATCGTAAAAAGTAAAAAAGAGTAAACAAAGAGCACACTGTAAATTAGACTTAAAGGTTAAAAGAAGTGCTACATGGATACATCACACAACTGAACGTTTTTCCGGGTGCTTTTTATTTAATGACACAAGTTAACACAAGTATCGTTCTAATATTGTTACTCTCCGAATGGCAAAAAAGATACAATGATGCTTGTATCAACTTCCCAAGGAACATAAAAGTCAATAAAAAACCAAAATGACATCAAAATGACTTGATTAAAATCAATAAACAGTAAAATTTTGTAACTACAAATTATTGTTCTGATATTCAAAAATTCCTTAGATTGGTTAAATGGAAAGCTCCCAATATAAATCTAATCGATTGATGTACAATACTATACAACACTATTTTGATTAAATTTTCCTACAACTCGTTCGATATTGTTCCTAGCATTACTATCCCGAGTGCATCCGATTCCTAGCGTCGCGGTTACCATTGTCTTCGCCGAACGCCCCGCAATTGTCCGAATGACAATTACGCGGCATTCCGGCTTGATTCGCGCAACTGCAAACGTGACACAGCTGCCTCATCTGTACCGGATGCAGCCGGATTAATCCGCTCGGTCAGCAATGTGTGTAATCTGTCGCGTGTTTGTGCCGGTTCGAACGTGACACGATCCAGGTACAAATGAAGCTAACAAATTTCAATCCTCGACAAGTACCAAAGACAGAGTCGGCTGCGAGCGTCAGTAGAATAAGTGCGAACTTGACCCGACATACCTTCGATCGTCTATTCTCGACGCATTTTCCGCCACGATTAAACGTATACGATCAAATTTAAATTTCGTCACTATTTCGCTAATTCACAGTTTTTTCGATTTTAATTAAGTAAATATTGAAGTGTATGCGTGTGTAAGATTAAAAAAAATTTAATTAAACTTTTTAATTAAATTAAATTCTGCAAAATACCATTTTAAAACAATGAGAAAAAAGAGTAATTCTGCGAAACACTGCGCATTTCATTAATTTTGTTTTATTTTTATTTATGCTTGATTTTTTTAGTCTTCTTCAGCTTACGTAATCGACGTTGATCGGTGCGGTTTACAGATCACCGCGCACCGTTGTGTTTTCAGTGCGACGAACGGTGTACATATTAAAGACATGGTAGACTGCAATAAAGATTCGTTATCATCGTTATTACAGTGTACCTCCGGAGATGAAATCTGCCTGTATTTCGCGTCACGTGAAACGAGCAGGCGAAACATCGATTACGCTACATTAACGCTTACACATTGTGTCGCATTTACGCCAGGGTGAAGAGGCTTCTATTGCGATGCAATAAATTTGCTAGTTCACAGTGGTACATCGCACTTATATTATTATAATAAATGCAAAGACCTAGAGTATCTAAAAATTTAATTAAATACAGATCTAAAAATAATTTTGTTAAACTATCAAGATAATATAAGGCGCTCAAGATGATTGCTAGAATGTATAAAATTGTCTGCAACATTGCTCATCATGTTTGAACGTCTTACATAATTATTTTGATAGTTCATTAAAATTATTTTCAGAGTTATTTCCTGCTAGCTAAAAAAATTTTTAGATATTTCAGGAAAACTATCCTTTTCATGTATAATTGAAGTTATTGATATTGCTCGTTTAATATTTAGAAATAAAAAAAATAATGTGAAAGTACCAGTTTGTTTTATAGCCATTCTTCGTCATAAGAGAAAAATGTCTAATCTTTAAACTAGATAATGGAATTGATTTAATAAATTGAATAATTATTCTACGAATAATACAGCTTTTTGCACGACTCGCAAGGAATAAAAGAGAATTGATGACTAAGATGCTAAGTTTAAAATTGATCGACACGTCGAGAAATAACGCGTGAGTTAAAATATTTCACATTCGCTCGTGTGTAACGCGTGTAATGCATGCAAGCATAACGAGAACGATTTGTCGCGACGTTGGCGGTGACGGTATACGGTGAAGGGATAATAAAATGCTAGAAAGGGTTCTCTTAACGGGTCGGGCCCGGTGTTGGGTGCGATACATTATTCATGGCGAGTACCAACACATCACACACTCGATAGCGGATTACACAGCGCGATAACTCAACGAGCAATTTCTAGAATGTTGCCTTCGCTCTGAGAAACCTTCAACTTGATGTACGACCGCGGTATAATCACTTGACGAAGCGAGCGAGTTTCTGTTAAAGGTCTTAATAATGTGTCCTGATAATTTCATGACAAAACAGAATTCTGTCTTTTTACCGCAAATGTTTAACAAAAATGTTAAAAATATTTAGTATATTATAATAAATCACTTATTTAATAAAAAAAAATGAGACAATTCAAAAATTAACATATTCTTGAGATAATAAGAGGAAGTCAATTTTAAAGGCATATTTTTGTTGAAAAAACAATATAATTCTCAGAATTTACCTCTAAAAAGCAAAAGTATAAAAGTTCGCTTGATTGTTCTCTGCTTTAAAGATTCTCTCTATGAAATAACAATCTGATTGAGGTGATATTTTTTATTAAATCGTGTTAATCAGAAAGATAGTACATATTTTTTTTTTACATTACTGTAGAATGAGATAAAATATATCTTTTTTCACTTGCACAATTTTGACGAAAAATTTCGGATTCCTCGGCCAAATTCTGATTAGAGAATTTCTACTCTAATCAATTTCGCAATGATTGTTTATAGAAAAGAGAGATATTTGTTTAGTTAAATACACTGAAGAAATGTTGTTAATGTTAAAATAGAAAAATTCCTATTAGTTATACCAATTTTCTTTAAAAAAATAGCTTAAAATGTCCCAATTTAGAATTTTAAAAATACTCTCCTGAAAGAGAGAAAAAGAGAGAGAGAGAGAAAGTGCTAATTTTGAGATGTATTACTTCTCTATCAAATAAACAAAATGAGAACATAAATGTTGTAAAAAAGAATAAATTTTCTCTTTAATTTGCTTTTTCTATCAGACTTTTTGATTCTAAATCCTATAGGTAATTAAAATGAGCATTTTATTTCTCAATAGAATTATCGGAATCGAAGCGGTCGTTTCTTCAGTGTTTCTACCGAGGATACGAATGTTGACTCCGAGGTTGGTACAACGGTTTCTTCCGGTCGAAGTTCTGCCGGACTCAAAGCTAGTAAACAGCGATGGAGCGGATTCTTCACCAATACTAAGGGTATCAAGATGGACTTATTAACCGCCCAGTTAGACGAGTACAACAAACACGGCGTACCGAAACTCGCGAACGTTCATTTGCAATGCGACGTGACGATCAACGAAGAAGGTAGGAGATTCTTACTTTTGCCCTTTAATTTCTCTTTTCTTTTTCTCTTTCGAGTGTCCTTTGAAATAAGAGATTTGAAATCCTGAAGATGATTCAGGATCAAATTAACGCAAAGCATGCGCTCTTCTCTGAAAAAACATCTTTATCTCGTGGAAGAACATTTAAATCCTTTTCTCTCGTCGGCTCCATCTTGTTACATGCAAACGGAATCAGCAAAGTTTGAAGATCCCTTTAACGACTACTCTACTAAGAATAGTCGCGTTACTTATTCTTACGTCATGCTCTTTTCATTTCTCGAAGAGACATTCTCGTTCGAGTGCGAAAACGCCATTGAGTCTGAATCAGGGCGAGATTAATTCTGTGGAGTGGTATTATATAATGACCCTGATAATATTGTAATTTAAATTACTAATAACGTCGCTGCTATAGCATTCGAAAATCGAAAACCGATAACGACACGTTCTTATCTTAAACAAAATAGTTCAGTACATAATTTTCTACAGAAAAATGTGATTTAAAGAATCTTTTTCTTATTTTTTTATGGTTCTCAAAAAAATTCTTATTTATATTGGCTGCTCTTCTTTTAAAAGACACAGTCGATACAAACGTTGTCTTATTTTTCTTAGCATAATCAATGAATAACAAAGATAAAGCGACACTTGTGTCTTCTAAAAGGAAAGCAACCATCTGTAAATAAATTACCTAATTTGCTCGCAGATATTATTGCAATGTAGATATTATCGTGATATTCTTTCAGCTCTTTACAATTTAGAGGGAGACTGGCGCGATATTGTCGAGAATTCACAGATGCTTTCTGAAAAACACACGCAGCAGCAGACTGCACTCTGGGAACTGGCTGAAACCGAAGTAGCTTACATTAAGACGTTAAAGGTCGTGACTAATGTAAGTAAAGTATCCTCCCACAACATACTTCCCACGTTTTAATTCGCGATAGTAAACTCGTGAAACTGATTAATCTTATCAAGATGATAAAATTGCTTGATATATCAAATATGTTGAAATTAGGACGAACTCGGGATGAGATATCTCATTAAGAAATTAGAATTTTCAATGTTTCTTGAAAATGATCATCGTTTTTGATATCGTAGCTCTTCATGGCGTGTCTCTGTAGCCTGCAAGCCTCGAATATCTTGATCGAGGTCGACAGGCTGAAACTCTTCAGCAATATACCTGATATCTACGCCGCTAATCGCTACTTTTGGACCGAGTACCTACTCGCGATGGTGAATGCGTCGCGGTCGAGCGGGCAGCCGCTCGATCCCGGCCATCTTCTACTGGGTTTCGAAACTTTCGAGCAGACGTTCGCGCCTTACACGAGATATTGTACCGAGCAGAGCAAGTGTCAGCAGTATTGCAAGGATCGGTTAAACGATAATCAGCTTTTCACAGCATACTTGGTGGTATGTACACGCTGTTACTCTTGCTTGCTTCCGTTGGCTTACTTTGACGGAGTCAACTATCGATCTCACTATTAATCTCAGTTAATTAAGTTTGAAATTATCTATGATGCAGTTAGTTATTTCAGAAAAATAATTAGGTATCTTAGAGAAGAATTTTCTCATCTAAAATAACAAAAAAATAAATAATTTCTGCGGATTTGTTTAAAATAAATGAAAAAATATTATATAAAAGTCTAAAGTGCTACAATTCTTTAATGTTTTTATAAATTAATATGTAAGAAGACATTATTTAATATTTTTACTTTATTTAATATTTTTAATAGTTATTGTTCTTATAAAAGATATAAAAAGAAAATTAAGTAGAAAAACCAAAGTGTAAAATATATTAGAAACTAGTAGAGATATTTCTATCATTATTATAGTGGTGCGAAACGCAAAAGGACTGCAACCGACTGAAACTTATGGATATATTGGTTATGCCGATGCAGAGGCTCACTAGATATTCGCTTCTGCTCAAAGCCGTCTATAAGAATACAGAGAACGAGGATCAACGCACAGAATTGATACATATGGTAAAATTTATGCTTTACTTTTTCTCAATTTCTGGGTTAGCAGTACATGGCAGGAAGGAATGCGTAGCGCATTCGTGATAAGCCACGCTTCCCTGTAGATGAAAGCTATAGTGAATCTCATAAATTACAAACTTGGTTTACTCTTGCTTCAAAATTATTCGTAAATAAAAATACAAAGAGAAAGAGAGAGAGAGAGAGAAAGAGAGGAAATGCACAAAGAGAGTTGTTTACGTTTTATCGGGTTCGTTTTGTCCAGATTAAATCCGTGGATGATTTTGTGGTGTCCGTGAATGCTGCGCTGAGGAGAAACGAGGAAGCTGCTCAACTAGATCACGCAGCTTCGCGTCTGGAATGCTATGACGTCGTGGAAACCAAAGGGCTCGATGAGGAAGTAGAGAAACTGATAAAGTTGTATAGCAATCTCGATATTACTACAGCGCCGATGCCCGGCTGCCCAAAGGATAGCTTGAGGACTCTTCTTCGAGAAGGAGACTTGAAGTTAAGAGACGCTGCCACCAGCAAGGTAGATCGATATGGAATATTAACTTATTTAATCGATCAGAAAATGCTTTTATGTCTTAAACTACACGCAGAAATAATATATGATTAAAGGAAAAATGTGCGTAATTTTTTATCATGCTCTTTGAAACGATCAAAAATAATTTCGCTATAATTTGTATTTTGCAAAAACGATTCCTATAAATTTTGTCGACTCTTCGTTTCTACATCTAAAAAGCAAACAGAGAATCGGTCAGACCATTTAACAAGGAAAAAACTATTTGTAGAGACCTACAGTCCGTTAATTATCCTCTTTTAGATGGAAGTGCACGTACTTTTGTTGACCGACATGCTGCTAATCTGCAAACCGTCGACGAAGAAAATGTTGAAGATCATTAGGCAGCCATACGTCGTCGACCGCATACGAATACACGAGGTCAAGGAGCCATCTAGTCTTGGATTAGTTTATCTTAACGAGTACGGGACAGTTTCTGCCGCTTTAATTCTCAGCGCCGGTGATCCGAAACTAGCTAAGGTAACTCAGCAAACAGCTACTGTGAATTGTGACAAATTTCACGGGATGATTGATTCATCGTTCCAATTTAGATTCCATTCCGTAGTTCGCCAACGCTTGCTTTCATCAATCACTTAATTAACAGCTAAATTCTGCATCCCTCTTTTGATCATACAATACATGCAATGTTACAGAATCAGTTAAACTGCAGCGAAGCATAATTCAATTGAAAAAAATTTACATAATTGATATGATTGACCGATATCGGTGAAACCTTAATATAATTAACAGATTTTCATTTAATTGATAAATAAATGCTGCCTTAATTTAATTAATAAATTAAAATTCCTTGAATTCTTCAAGCTTACTTAAGAAAATTTGTTTTGATTATTTTTTTTTCCAGTCATGGATGGACTCCTTGAAACAAGCTCAACAACAATTTACATCGATGAAAGTTCCGTCGCTCGGTGAGCCCGTTATGAATCTGGCATCTGTCAGTAGACAACCGAGCACATTGGGTGATGGCGATTTCGAAGTAGAAGAGTATGACAATACCTTTCCAAGAACTCCACGTGGCAGTAGCAGAGCTTCGCACGGCAGCAGTCTTGCTCACAGTCACAGGTACGTATTGTAGCAAGGAAAAAGAATATTCCAATAAACATCAACTAACAGTAACATTGATATAAGTTACATAATTACATACTGATAATTATAATTTCTTATTTATCCAATGATGGCTTTATCTATGATGTCATAGGCTCATCGGGTGAAATGATACATTTCAGGTATCTCGTTAACTTGTGATGTGACTTGTGTCACATAATAACAAATTCAATAATATAGCTACAATGTATAATGACATATGTTTTATGTAAAAGTTATATTATTGGCAAATTATAACTAACAATTATTACTGTCAATTAATGATTACTGAATCATGTTGAAGATAATTTATTATCCACATTTATCTTCCGCAACTGTACATAATGTAATAATAACTTGTTGTCTTCAGTGGAAGCATGGAGATGGAAGGTGCATCTCCGGGTAGCAGCAGCTTCCTACCGAGCTACAACCCCAGTAGAAACGTCAGCGTGGATACAAATGAGCAACCGCGAGCATCGAGCTCGCTGTCGTCGGAAGAAGGCGGCGAATCCAGCTCCGGGCACAATCATCGAACTGTGCACATGAGGTAAAAGAGTGATTCCGCGACCTCGTGATGACCAATAAAAATTAATGTTTCTATTAAAATTAATTCGCAAACCTATCAGGCGTTCGTTGATGAATAAATCGCCGACACCGAATACGCTGAGCGTCCACGTGCCGTATTCGAGTCTAGGTCAATCGCTCCCCAATCTGACGCTGGCCACGTCACCACAGACCTCCACTGTATCGCCAACGCCGCCGAATTCGCTACTGATTGTACCGCAGATGACCAAGAGCAAGGACACTCTACTTTCACCAGGACACCGAGGTAGCAATTACCGACGCGAATCTCTCTGCCTATGATTGTCGGATTCTTTCAAGGCTAAAACCTTTCAATGAGAACTCCCTGTCATACCACGTAGTCACGCACGCAGATTAGATCATAAATGCACGCAGATTAGATTATATAAATATATCACATAACATATAAATTACTATTACAAGTACGAATGACCAAGCGCTCCTCTATTTCAAACTATTTTAATGCCGTTTGCTTGTTAGAAATAGCGGAATTGTCATCCAGGGCACAGGTACGAGAGAAATATAATAACATCAAGGTTGTATCGTAGCTTAGTGTAGATTTTATTAAACATAAAATATTGACACACGTGATAGCTAATAGAATTGTTCTAAATGCAGTTATGCTGATGCTCGAGAACTTCAAACAAATATTAATAAAATTAGTATTTTATTTACTTAAAGAGAAAGATATGAGAAGATCTCTGCAAGAATTTTGCTTAATATATATTTATTTTCACAAATCAACCTAATTCATCTTTTTATATCTCTTATTAATTATTATTGTCTAATTCATCTCATTTAAATCCATAAAATATTTTGTCATAAACAAGAAGAATGCAATATACATTTATTAATTATTTATTAATTATTTATTTATTATTTCGTTGACTGATGACTCTATTTTGGATTACTCCCTTTTATTTTACAAACTGCTTTTGCTCGAATTTTATTAAATCTGTCTTATGGAATAATTTTTGATAATGCTGTATTCGAATCTTAGGTCAAAAATAAAAAATTCATAATGGATTCAATATGGAGGACATAATTTAAAAAAAATTGATTATCATAAAATTTGATTTTATAAAATTTTTAATGGCAATATATATGCATATATCAAGTTTCCAATTTCGCTTTGTTTGAATGAAACTCATTAATGCCACGCAGTACTGATTTCCAAACTAACTTTTAAATTCTAATTATAAATCCTGTGACATTAGAGCCTTCTTTATAGAAATTACTATAATCTTTAAAATTCAACATTTTCAACTTTTATGAAAAAAAACTGAAAATTTTGAAAAAAAATACTGAAATTGAGTATTTTTTCGAATCTTTAGTGTCTTTTTCATAAGGGCTCATCAACGCATTTAAATTTGTGATATCAAGAACTCCTAAGATTCAGCTGTTTTAAGATAATCAAATTAATTTTAAAATTCATTTTAAAATTTGAATTTTAGAATTCTAAACCAGAATCGAATTTAATAACTCCGAAAACCTTCAGAAAACATTAAGAACATAAGTTATTTTGTTTGAAATCTCCGGTTTTTTCCTCTGAAAAAATTAAATGAATATTCTCTTTCTCTTTCTTTCTCTCTCACGTATTGATGATGTGTGTCACCAGGTATATCCTATCCACCACCGTCACCGCCGCGAGGTGCTCTCAGACGAGGATTCGCGTTACCACAATCTCGGAATCCGCCTTTGATGAAAACAAGACACGTAAATGCATCCTTGACACAATCAGCACAAGTAACTATGGGAAGTTCCGACACCGAAGTTATCGAAGAAAGACGAAGAAGGATAGATCCTTCGCAGAGAATACCATCGACGAGCAGTATCGTCGAGGAAAAGGTAGAAATTTTATAATTTTAAGAAAACTAAACTTTTTATTATAATGGAGAGCTTAAGACATTTTTGTCAAATAATTTGACATTGTAATTGTTAATTTTGTATAATTTATATTATTAAAATAACTTTTCTATAATTGATTAAAAATTCATTACAATTTAAATCAAATATGTGCTAAAGATTATATAATGATATAATTATATAATGATATAAATACGCTAAATGTTTAAATGAAATTATAGAAAATAATGACAATAAATAACAATATTGAAATTCCATATAAAATTTGTATATCAAAAAATAAATAGTGATAGAATCTATTCAATATAAATGGTTCACGAATCGGCGTTTCATTTTGTAAATCAAAGATCATTATTATATAACACGCGCGCGCGCAAAAGTTCTTATAAAAATTAAATAATAGATTAATCAGAATAATTAGAGATTCCTGGAATTGTAATTATTCGTCA
>Ga0157364_1006311_pt1 | contig 12159 bp, 3 predicted proteins | sample AttsexASBM2_FD_111476 | JGI IMG/M metagenome (GOLD analysis project Ga0157364, IMG submission 111476) | Fungus gardens microbial communities from leaf cutter ant in Ribeirão Preto, State of São Paulo, Brazil - Atta sexdens ASBM2 | ecosystem: Host-associated > Fungi > Mycelium > Unclassified ...
ATTATTTAATTTATGTAAATTCTAGAACGAGGAATAAAAATTTAGAGAAATAAGAATTAATTTGTGCACGTTCCTTTTCAAAGCACGTAAACTTTTTACTTTCGATTTGTTCGGTTCGCCGTTTGGTTGGCTCAGAGTCCCTCATTCGCAATTACATACGTAAGCTCGCGCGTGTAAGCTTTTTTTTCCGGAGTAAAAAGCGTGTTGTCGGACATATAGAACGGCGTTTCCAGCGTTCCCGCCGTAACCACGCTTGTAACTCTTCGATCCGTTTCGATAGCTTTTTGCCCATTGTAAAAAAGTATAGCACCTGTGCATACGATACTTCGTGCGGGTAAACATCGCGAGCGTATGCGTGCGTGAGTGCGTACATGCATATGTGCGTATGCGCGTGGAATTTGTAAGCATCGAGTTAGACGCCATCGGAAAATATATCGTCGACGTAAATCTCGTGCGTTACTACGCGCACGATACGCGATTCTAGATGTTCGATCACATGCGCGACAGTTTCTGGTACCCAGACTCTGAAATATTATAAAATGATTGTTGCATAGCGTGCATGCGACAGGTGCTGATCGATTATAATTACATTAAAATTCATTACATCTATATTTGAGAAGACAGCGGAACGTTAATTAGATAGTAAATTCGTTTCAAGAGAATCCTGCAGAAATCTTGATAACATTGGGATTAAAGTTTAAGATACTTTTCAGTTTCCACAAATAGAAAATTAGATAAATATAAATTATTTATCTGAGCTAAAACTTGTGTATAAAATTATGTATATTGGTATTTATAAGCGCTTTTATTTATAAGTTGTATTATCTATTAAAAGCTAATTTTAAATAAAATTATAGAGAGCGATCATCTTTTCATCATAAATTTTGTATACCGAAATTACAATTCTATTAATTAATTTTAATTTATAGATTCTGTTTTTTAATTGACAATATAAACGTCTTAAAATTAATAATTTTCCTCTTGTTATTAAAAATTTGCGATAATTTTCATCGCAATAATCGGCTTTATTAAAACATTTCGTTTCATATAAATCTTATACTCTAATAATAATACTCGAATAATTTCCGTTAATAATTTCAATTTTAACTTATCGAAAGACATTGTTAAATTTTTTAAATATTGCGTTAGCTGAGAAGAGGAAATAAAATATTTCAAATTAAATTCACTTAACCTCTAAAAGACAGGAGTCTATTTTTAAAATCTTACAGAGCTTTTCCTTGAATAAGATTTGTTATATAATTCATTTCATCGTATTTCTTGCCTCAAAATATGACACTGTTGCAGTGCCACTATAGTGGTTTTCCCATCTTGTAAATATTAAATAAAAGCGCAGTGTTGGGATTTACCCAAATCGAAACAATGCGAACCAAGAATAACTAAAGCTTCGCGCGAGGGAATGTCGGTTACAAGATCCACTCTTAATGTTTCAAACTATTCATTGTATCCTTTGCAACTTAATTCATAAATAATTTCTGAAGACTAGTTTATTTTTGTAAATTAAGATTTTATAAATTGAGATATTTTTAAATCTACATAAATTGGTTGAAAGTTGATTAGAAAAGAATAAAGAAAGATAATCAGGAAAGTGTATTTATGAGAGATAATATTTCTTATAAACATAAAGAAAAGTACACAATGATTGATAGAAATAAAATAGAAATGTAATCGAAAATCTCTCCTGAAAGAAACTTTTCTATTGTATTTCTGGAATTACTTCGTAATTTCAATAATTATACTGATATTCATTCTTTCTCATTATATTAATATAATAATTAGCGAAAATACATGATATCACCAAGAATGGTAGCTATTAATTTATCTCTCACGAATAAATCGCATTATTGGATGATAAGTAGTGAAAGGTGATTGTAAGTAACCTATAAAACAACGTTCTGAACAGAATGCGAATAGAACGATTGCGAGGATTGACCAGAATAGTCAATGAGTGCGCAATGATGAGTGATGGAAGATATAGCATTCCTCCGTTTAAAGAAGACCCGCGGTGAGTCCATGAAGAGAAGAGAATGAAAGAGAGATAGATAAATAGGAACAGAAAGAGAAGGAGTGGAAGGGAAGGAGAAAGTCAGCGGTTGGAGTCTCCATTCATTTTCCAGCGTTACCGCGAGTGTCTGTCGCGCTTTTTTACGAAACTAATTGAATGCAGTCCCCCGTTACGTACCATGCGCCAATTACCAGTGGAACTGTCGTCCGACGAGAGCACAGGCGCGTCGACGGCCATTGCGGACAATATTAAGTCGGCGCCGATTTGGCAAAACAGTAGGTTCTGTAATAGCACTAATTAGGTGTACTCTGCCAGCCGTCGTTTCTCGATCCATTCGCCCTTTCACTCCCTTGTTCGTTCCTACCTTCGCGGATATTCCCCCCGATCGCCTTTTCCCGTCCCGTCATGCCTGTTCTTCTAATCTTCCTGGCGTATATATTTCTGTTTATTATTGCACTGAAAGAAAAGATTGGCTGCTGCAGCAAATTAGATGGTAAAATATGGTCCAGTTTTTAATTAAGTTACAATTTTTGGTTGCTGCAGACAATTGTTGGTTGTATCCACAATATCAGTATAGGATTTCGATTGACGCAATCAACGCAATCAAAAATTGATTGCTGCAGCCAATTAAAAATGCTATGCCGTATTTAACCACCGAATTTGTTGCAGCAACCAATCTTTTCTTTCAGTGTGTTCGTGTACTGAGAAAAAAATATAGTTAATTTTAATATTTAGTTCAATAAATATTTAGTTCAATACTGCCAACTGAATATTTACTTACAGTAAATAAATATTTGTTCAATAAAAAAATGATTGTTAAATCAAATTAACATTTCTTTTATCAAATAAATATATATCTTTATATTTAATAAATATTTAGTTGACAGTATTCAACTAAATATTTATTAAAATTGACTATATTTTTTTTCAGTGGAATGAGATGCAAGTATGCGCGTGTATGCGTGTACTACTCTTCAAAAGAGTCAGCTCCAGTTGTGATTATACCCCAATTTCCCAGCCGACATCCAACGAGCGCGTAGCAGAAATAATGCTCCATGTTTTTCCGAGAAAACGGTCGTCGCGACGCCACTCGTAGATTTCGCTTTCACCAGAGTGACATAACGATTTCCTTCAACGAATCTTTCCGTCTGCGATTATGTCCAACTGTAGTAGTGTGTCGTACTGATCCGGAAAGTGGACGAGATTACCAAAGTGAAACTGCGACGGACTTTCTATCATCTATTACGGATTGTTACTAGGTAGAATGCAAACGCTTGCGAAGTTAAATTGCAAAAAGTTTCTGCAAACGGATAACGTTCGGATAACGGTTGGTAAACTCACGATAAACATAGGTACTGTACAGACAATGCAGAAAATGTTATTTTATATCATGAAATAAAAATTATTATATATAATAACAACTGGTAAACATAAATCGTATTTCACATCATTAATGATATATTTCTTCATTCAATGGAAATCATAGATATGATTCTATGTTACGTTCCGAATACAAATATTGACATAAATAATATAAGCATTTATTTCTGTATTCACCATATCACGAAATTTTATGCTTACTTTATTTTGTTATTCTATTATCAAGTTTTAATTCTCCTTAACAATCCATATTCTTCTTTTGTTCTTGCGAATTGTCGTTTCTTTTATTATGTTCAATTTTAATTAATTATTAAATTTTATTGTCTTTATTATGTAAATTATTTGTTATTACTGCCAGTCGTACCAATATTTCATATTACTATTTATATCATGTTTGCTTATATGTACAATAGTCTTATTTTCTCAAAATGCAATTTTTATTTTATGTATATTTACAAATTTTTTATATACTGTCTTTTATATACTGTTTAATTTTTTATATATTGTTTGCGCACTTTTTATATAACAGCTATTATTAAATTTGTATCTGTATTGTTACATTTGTAAATTTCTCGTTTTGTATGAGAGAGAATGATTTTTTAAATATCACGTGTGATTGGTGTAACGATGAGGTCTCTGGCGTTAAGCCTAGAATTTACCAAGAAGTCCTTTTACAGATTCTAACGGGTAATCGAAGGTAAGTAAGGTTTTATCGCTTCAGTCAATAAAAGCCAGCGGCTTAGGATAGTAGAAGGAAAACGATGAGGATGAACCGACGACTCCGTCTCCGATATAGCGGAGTAGCATGCGATCGCCTGACAACTTTACTGTAATGAACGAGTTGCGTCCGGCGAGAGAACGAAGAGCCGCATGGAACTTGCGCCTATCCACTTTGACATTCGAGTGTAATCATGGAAGAGTCACGCGTGCGGTGCACTGCATGTTACTATACATAGGCATAGAACCGTGGTCGTGTGTCGATGAGAACACATCGACGAGACACAACTTTGTCTCTGTGTTGTACCATCTTCTCTCTATTACCGTGATTCAAAGAGAACTCGAAATTTTTCGCGGAGATTGAATGTGCACGATGATTCGCCATGAGTTCGAAACGTAGTTCATTACTCGACGTTGGCGGTTAAAATCATTTAATCATCGAGACTTTGTGCACAATAAAAAAATATTTGCGTTGGAAACGGTTCACTCAAGTTCTTGTTAAAATTTTGTATTTAATCTTTTAACACAGTCGAATGTTAATTTAACATTATGTAATTATATTATTTAAATAATTTGTATTAAATTGATATTCAAAATTTTTTGTGTCAAAATAACAATAAACAAATGAATAGATTTATGAATACACAAATGAATAGACAAATAAAAATAATGTGTTGTAAAATGTAAATTCTAGAATAAAATTTTAATATAATATAAATGTTAATTTTACTGAAAAATATATTTTCACGATTTGTTTACAAACAGTCAGTATTACCTTTTTTGTATTTAGCTTCTTAAATAATATTTGTGTTACTTTCTAATATTCTTCTATATTCATTTTATGTTAAATTAATTCATGAGTTGTTTGAGATATAAAAAGTGTAGTAAATTTAATACAAATTTTTTAACATTGTGTATATATGTATATGTGTTTGTTAGAATGCGACAATGTAACATAATATTCGAAATAATTCTAAGTAACATGTTCTTGAAAAATTAATTTCACTACTAACTAGAATTCTAGTTAAGGTTTAAGCTTTTTATTGATCTCATTTTTTAATTAAATTAATTAACGTTGAGTGATCTGCATAAAGTCATCTATATTAGTGTTAAATGAGAAATGAAAACCCGACTGAAAGTTTCAACTTACATGGCTATTACATAATTTATCGATCTAGTGTCAGCGATAATTTAGTCGTAGTATTTATTGCGAACAAGATAGCCAAGATCATAAAAACAGCGAGTCTTGAAATATAACTGTGTGGATAACACGTATATACGTCGCACTCGCATGCAACGAGGTGGATAGCAGGTATCGTTGCTTCGTTTCGATAGAAGGTATCGTCTCGATAGATCGGCTTCGAAGTGCAATAAGGGCCTTCTGTGCGAAGCTTTCTATCGCTCCTGGATGGAAACGGGCGGCCATTGGAGAGGGGAAGAGAGTCGCTTTTCTCGAAAATAAGAAGGAGAAGAGCGTGCTTTTACCAATCGCTAGAGTATAAATGTCCATGAGCAACGACATCCTTTCTATTGTCGAACTTCTCTTAAATTCCGCCCTGAATTTTGCCGACTAAACCTTTCGAATTGCGGAAAGAAAATCTCAAGTTCTCAAGTCTCGTTTAACAATTACAATCTGAATGAAATGTCAAGAATCGAGCCATGAGAATTGTATAGTTACGAGAATTGAGAACAAGAATAATATATATATCGACAATTTCTGGAATTACAGCTCGTATCGTTGCCGTTATGCACGAGATGATTAGTTCTCCTCTTCAATCCGGATATATTAGATCCGACGCGAGCGTCGGGATAGCACGAGATATCTTGAGTAACGGTTATGGCTTTCAATAAAGTATCCCTATTTCCGGCATTTCTTTCGAGCAAAAAGTATTATACTCTTTTTCGAGTCATCCGCGAAAAGATCTTTTTTAAATATCAGATTCATCCAAATCGCGCGAAATCCCATTTGCCTCTTACGCATTTTCTCTCACCGGTGCCCACCCACCAACTCAACCGTTCCGTTCTACCCGTCACCGCCGCGCGTTGCTATTGTGTAGTTTACTTTATTGCGCGCATTCGTCTTGCTGTAATATTCGGGCCTGGAAGCCTTCCCCTCCTTCTTCTCCTCCATCTCTGCCACCCACTATTTCATTCAACCTTACAAAGACTTCTTTTCCGCCTTCGAGACGCCGCGCCGCGGTGAAAGAAGGCGCGCGCGCGCGCGCACGATCCCTGCGTTACCTCGGCACCGTAATACAATGAACTTTTTTCTGACAATAGGATCAAATACTTTTCTCAATTATTATATATGAAATTATCGCATCATGTGAAGCATTGTTGTAAAAATGTAAAAGAGATTCTGTATTTAACGAAGTAATACAGATTATATTGTATAATAATAGTAACATAACGATGCAAAAGGCTTGCAATTAATTAATTCATACACACAATGATTTTCCGACTTTTTACTACACACGATGGATAATTTGTGTCCCGGATTGATTTTTATTGGTTTAACAAGAGTATACAAAAATTAGATATTAAATTTTTATCAGAAAGATTTTTATCAAAAAATGAAAAATTACTTTGTAAAAATAATTAGTTACCGCGTTATTGGTTACTGATCCTCAAAAATAAATCATTAGCATTATCGTTAATTAAAAAGTAACGATTTGTTATTTTTATGTTATTTTTTAAATTCCGAAACAAGATTAATTAAAAAAATTTTGTAATATTTTTTGTTTAAATAGAGTCATAATTAGTGAGATTTCACTCCAAGAAATTTAGAAAGTTAATATCAAAGAGAAGAAGTACAGAACACGAATGACCCAATCCTGTATTAAGGGTTAAATTCTACAACGTGCAATGTCGCAGCTGAGAATATCAAGGCTTGGTGTTATAGAAGCTGTTAGTTGTTGTCCGACTTCATCTTATTCACATTCTCATCGCTTAACAGGTTCGCAGGACTAATGCCGCAGTAATTTCGGCCCAGCAAAACGAGCGAACGGCTCAGAGAGAATGGACGCGCATGGTTCCTTCGGTCCTGACGCGGCATGATTGAAAGGCGGGTGAAGGGTCGGCCGCTCTGCGGTTCTGTACTTCGTCATCTGCCAAACGCAACTTCTGCACAATGGTACCGCCCGAAATCAATTTGTTTCCGTAATGCGCTGGTCGTCGCGCACCCGATCGTTCGTCCGCTCTACATTCCGCGCTTAAATCGTTTTTCACGTTTAACGGATTTTCGCTGGTTTTATAATTGCGCGTCGTTTTGTATTAACACTTGTTAGCGAAGTTGCTTTATCGCATGAAAACATTTATAGCGAGCATTAGAAAATATGACGCTTTGTAAAAAGATGTTATTGTTCAAATTATAATGTAATTTGTGAAATAAGATTTTTTTGTGTTTTTTTCAAATTATTCTTGCAAATGATTAAAGAAAAAATGTTTCATCTTCAATTTCATAATAATTTTACTTTATTCAACAGATTTAAAATGATAATAGAATTTGTATTATTTGCATAAATTTAGATTAATAATTATCAATTATGATCGCCTATATATTTAAATACTTGCATAATTATACGCGGAAAAAATAATTATGCTAAAAGATTTAACAGTGTGCTGAATACAAAACTGAAAATAATTTTGTAATCATCAAAATAATTTGATCGAAAACTCAAAGTCATTAGAATATCAAAATTTTTTGCAACATCATCGTTTATTATTTTTCAGTTTCCAACATAATTATTTTAACAATCCAACACAATTATTTTCAGATAGCTGTATCCAATAAAATTTTAGATCTTTCAGTACAATCTTTTCGTGTACGATGAACGTATGCATATGCAGTCTAATTACAAAGGATTAATAATAATTTGAAATGATAATTGATTATAAAAAATATGTGTGTGTGTGTGTGTGTGTGTGTGTGTGTGTGTGTGTTTATAATTACAAATGGAAATGCATCGTTGAAATTGCTATTTTCACGAACAATCTTGGTGCTTACTTGTTTAATCTAGCAAAACGATGCTGCAAACGACTATAGAAAGGCAAGTTTAATCGATATCATATTCTCACGACCGTCGGTTTTCGCGTCAGTGATCGCGCCCGCTATTTCTGAAAAGCGACAGCGATAAAGGTACTTATGTAATTCGCGATGTTTGTACTTCTAGCGGCGCTTTGAGATCGAACTTCGAGAAAGGTAATTAAAGCGACGATGCCTGTACCGAGCGATTTATTGAGCGCATTTCTAATTACTGTCCGGATGTTAGCAGGCGCTGAAACTTCTAATTGAAATTCACTTCGTAACTGCGCATGGCCGGGAGAAAATTTAACATTATTAATCAATTAAACGACAGTGTTCAACGAATATGAAACTAGCACTATTCTCGAATATTTAGACGGAATTTTCTACAAGTTAAACAAGAGAAGACTTACTCGTGAGATCACTTACTCGGAAATAAACTTCTATCGATTTAGGATAATCGATCGATTTCGCGGGAATACGGCTATCGATTCGATGTCCATCCGGATGTTTATCCGAAGAAAAGGGAAAATAAAACGTTCCCCCTATTTACTGGGAGTGAAAAAATCGTTTCCATTGAGCTTCAAAGGGATAGAATGACAATTTTTACATGGACGAAATATATATAGCGCGTATTGGGCGATATCGTTAATCTCGTAAAGGCACATCGACATTCCGTGTGCTTTAATCTTTTAGGAACACAACATCCATTACACGGGCTCATCTCCCGTCTCGGATCTCATGCATCCTAGGTGGGCACACGTTGACTTCGTGATTCGCTTTGACGGACGCACGCGTGAACGAGACAAACGGGACTAAAAGCCGGATACCGGCGAAACGACGTGTCGGACGTAGCCTTGATTCACGACGACCAATCAAGTAGGAGGACACATGGCCGTTAATAACGCCTGTACAATCGACATCGGGCCTCGATGCGGCTCGATACGGCTATGCGATCGCACGGATCACGGTTTCCGTTCGATCGCTAATTAACTGGAGATCTATCGCTTTCGTTGGATTCATCGGATTTGTTATAGCGCGCGCTTGTCTGCCTAAAGACGCGAATGCAATGACCCATACGATTAACCAATGATATTTTTATTTCCCAAATTTACCACAATTGAAATAATCTGAATGAAAAAAATAATTTTATTGAAATATCTAGAAATTTAGCTAGATACAAATCTGAAAATAATTTTGTTGGACCTTCAAAATAATTATGTATTATAGAAATCTCAAATATGATGAGCAATACCATAAAAAATTTTGACATTTTAGTAACCAGTTGAAACGTTGTACATAAGTATTTTTATGATCCAATAAAATTATTTTTAAATCAGTATTTCGCTCAATTTTTTAATATTTTAACAAAATCGTCTGTATAAGAGAAAAAACATACAACGAGAATTCGACAAAAAATACTTTTGCAATTAAGAACTTTAGAGGTTTTTAATAAGTGCATTCAGTATTATTGAGCGTTCAGAATGAGCAAGAAAGAAATTAATATTTATTTATTTATTATAGAAAATCTTTAATATTATATTTCTTACTTACTTATTACTGTTCATTTCTTTAAAGCCATGAAAACGCTAAGTAAGCGCAATATGAATACTTTTATATCGCTGACATCGTTTAAACAATAATAAGTAAGAAATATTTAATATAATATTAAAGATTATATAATAATCTATAATAAATAAGTTATTTTACATTACAAAGATTGTAATAATAAATATATTAATATTTTTCTTGCTCAGTAAAGGGCCTGTAGTGCTGAATGCATCTAATAAGAAATAATCAAGAATATTCCGCATGCAATTTCGCCTCTGTTATATTCATTATATAATAATAACGCTTGTCTGCTGAAAGACGTAAATACAGTGAGACATAATACGTTAATTCTTAATATTTCTATTTTCTAAATTTACCACAGATAAAAAACCTGTATGACAGAAAAAACATGCAACGAGATCTTGATAGAAAATATTTTTACAGACGGGAGGATTAATTCTTAATGAGAAATCGAGAATATACCGCCCATAATTTCTATTATATTATGTAACGGTAACCCAGATAATCAATAAAATCAGATTTCAATAGGCAACAACTAATTAAAACTTCGTTGAAATTCGACACTTCTTCGATTAAGACGCGCATTCTTATCTGAAGGCATAAGCTGACAAAAAAAAAACTTGTCTGCAAAATTTAGAATTGGGTTTCCGCACGGAGACGTTCGCTTGTGCATTTACGTATTGTTTCGAGATAGTCAAGATTATATAACATATTAAAATTTTAATAAGAACTCTACATTCGATCGAAGCGGATCTTAAATACATATTCTTGTGTGAATTTATATACATTCTGTTTCTGCAAATCGTGCATTGAAATGTTTTTCCGGACTTAAAACGCATTTATAAGCATCAACATATAATATAATCGATAGTATTCGCAACTCTTCCGCGGATCATCACTTAATCGACGAAATCTGGCTCATGTCTCGTAACGTTCAACGAGGCTGTTGACGGCTTTGTGGTTTGAGGCACCAGGTGGTACCAACCGGAATTAAAATAGTTTGGCGGTACAAAAAGGCTGCAAGAACCAGCAAGCGGGAGGCATGCTGGATTGTATGAGCGTGCTGTTACTGCTTTTGCAGCCGTTTTCTCTTTACACGCGCCCTGGTCGTTTTCCTTCATCGCCAAGTGCGGCCGCCCAAAGGTATCGGGAGCTCGTTAATGTCACGTCGAAGGGAATAAGCGAGTCGCGTAAGCAACGAAGCAGCTTCGATTATTTTTCTTAAGAGAAACAGAGGGAAAGAGTACACGGCGGCGTGTCTAGAATTAGTAAGGATGCGGGTTATTCGTAGTCATTGACTACACGCTGCGATCGAGAAAACGTGACATTCTACGAATCCCATTCCTCGGAAACGAGAACATCCGTTCGGTTAATGACACGAGAATCTTTTAATACTTCTTGAGAATGTTCTGAAAAAAAGAATGATTTAAATGCCAAGTCATGCGATAGCTCGGCGGCGATTTATCTCCGGATAATTGTTTCATAAGATATATTCCAAAAGTCACGTACTCTTTTCTTCTGACTTCGTAATTACGATTGAATTTCTGTCAACGAGATATACAGATAACAAATTTTATGAAAAAAAAGTTGAAGGCATCAATTGCGTTGATCGTAACACTTTACGCGGAAATATCGTCGAATTGCATTCGAAAAATCTAATTTATTCATTGATACGTTTACGGAAACGTGTTATAACGTTTCGCACATTGCGTTTTATCATATCTCTTTGTTGCGATAACGTTCGCGTTATCATAAAATACAACGCGGTTCCAATACTTCCTCGTTAAGGTACAACTATCCCAGTGAATGTGCTTTGTATCGCCAATAACAACTTTCGTAACTCTACACTACACACACTCCGCGTGTACATATTGCATATATTGCACATTAATTCGCTAGTAGACATACAACTATGTGCTTTAGAAGCACATAGTACTGTAGCGTGCGTTTCCTGCAAACACGAGACATCGCGCTGGTAAACGCATGGAAGTGCACGCTATGATAAATAAACTGTACGTAGACATGGACAAAGTTATGAAATTTATTTAATTCACTTAACATAACACCATACGCGACGCTATCTGGACGTCACGGGTATCTCGACTTTGCCCGAACGAGCATGTTTAATCTTGCTATGCTTGATCATAATTTGTAGAAACGGTAATTATCGTAGAGCTAATTAATCCTGTAGTTGCGTAATCCTGTTATTAATATAATCGTATTCTTTCTTCCGTGAATATTATTCAACAACAAAAAATATAGGACGTAATAAATTTTAATTCTATATTATGTGTTAATTTAATTAGTGGAGATTTGAAATTTTTTTTTGTTAAAATAGACAAAATATTTCGTCTCTCCCCCTCTCTCTCTCTCTCTCTCTACACACACACACACACACACACACACACACACACACACACACACACACACACACACACACACA
>Ga0157364_1006313_pt1 | contig 12158 bp, 9 predicted proteins | sample AttsexASBM2_FD_111476 | JGI IMG/M metagenome (GOLD analysis project Ga0157364, IMG submission 111476) | Fungus gardens microbial communities from leaf cutter ant in Ribeirão Preto, State of São Paulo, Brazil - Atta sexdens ASBM2 | ecosystem: Host-associated > Fungi > Mycelium > Unclassified ...
CCAATATGAGGGAACTAACTACCACCTTTGGAGTAGCTAGACTGTAAAATTTGTCAATTCTTGTCTCTGAGAGGGAGAAAGTGTCAACCCTGGATGGTGGGATGATTAAACAATGTTCTCCAAGTGTCTAGGCAAGAAATGACACTTTTAGAGTGCAGGAAGTCAATGGAGGTTGCTGGATGAGGTCCAGCAGATACTCTAGTGTTAGTCACATTGTTATGGACCAGTTGGAGAAAGGACCACTTAGCCTTGCTGGAGCAGTCCCATAAATCAATCATATAGCCATAGCTTTGAGAAAAGAACAACCTAAGTGTAGAGCAGACAGCTAGAGAGTGAGCTTGTCCAGGGTACACAGAGGGGTCTACTACTCATCTAGCAGATTTTAGTGAGTCAGTGATGAGAATAATCCATTCAATGGCCATGCTAGTAGCCTTAGCAATGCCTAGTCTTATAGAAAACAGCTCAGCATCAGGAACAGTTGTTCTACCAGCTGGGGCCTTGGAGAACAATATCTGTTGGTCCAAATTCCAAAGATGCACAGCAGAGACAGCCTGCATGCATATAGAGGGTATAACACTTGCATCAGTGACAACCACAAGAGTAGAAGAAGAGGAAGAGGCCTCAAGACAAAGGTGGTCAAGAGACTGTAGGTGAGTTTCGCAATCTCTGAGGCTTGAGTGATTGCAGGGGTGGAAAGAGACACGATCAGGAAAGCTGTCTAGCAGCCTGCAACCTAGGGTGGCCTCAGTATGTAGAGAATTGAAGTATTCTGTAAGATTAAGCAGAGATGCTTCAGTATCTAAGAGAAGGTCTTTCAAATGAGTACACTAGGTGTCATTTAAAAGGGTAAGGGACTGTGGGTAAGAAAGAGCACCCTTGAAGTGTTTAGCACTAAGTAAAGACATCAGTGCATGTTGGGAAGAAAGAGTAGCAGTCCTGAGACAAGACCACTTAACCAGCTTCTTGAGATGAAGATGAATAGGAATGAGACCTGCCAGAGCCTCAATTCCACCAGTGGGAGAGGTACTAAATACACCAAGGATCCAAAGAGCAGCCTTGCACTGCATAGATGCTAAAAGCAATACCTGGGTCTTGGTAGAAGCTCTAGCAAAGAACCAGAATCTAAAGCCATAAGTAGCAATAGGAACAACACAGGAGCGATACTGAGTGGTCTCTTTACCAAATAGTCTATAACAATATGACTAACACTAGAGTGGCTACTGGACTTTATCTAGCAACATCTTTGGATGTTCTTTGCTCTAAGAGTGTCTTTTCATGCCTAGATGCTTAGAGAACTGCTTTCAATCATCCTATAGTCCAGAGGCGCCATTTTCTAACTCTGAGAGGCTGTCATATACAAGTCCACTCATCCGGAAATTACATCTCCACAGAGTAATCATACAAGCCCGCCTTCTACAGCAGCCATCTTTCTTGCAACACATCTTAGGACAGTGCTGCAACCCTCTGGATATTCTGTCTTCCATGGCAGAGATACTCCTATTCAACTCAGTCTTCCATGATGGAGTTACTCCTGTCAGTGTCTCAACACTGAAACCTCCACTTGGAGTAATAGGGGTATTACTACTGAAACCCCAAGTATCTCCTATACTATCAGTTTGTATATAAGACTAGTAGTTATACTATAATTTGCTAGTCTAATAATCGACAAAGATAATCTCTTATTGAACTTGATCTCTGGTGTTCAACGGCGACACACCAATCAGCACTCACTTTAATCTCAGACTTTTCCCCATCATCTGAAGTTGCGACCATGTGGCAGACAGACAGTGCAGCACATAAGCTGAAGCCAAAATTGTTCCACAAGTCTGCTCATCTCTGAGTCCATCCTGCAGACTTCTACCCCAGTGTGAACTGTACCTGACAGAAGCAAGAACTGCAAACTCCCTTAGCCCAGCTACTCCAAGAGTAGTAGTTGGCTTACTCACTTTGGTCAGTTGGTCATATTATATGCCAGAATGACTAGAGCCATCCCCAACCATGCTCCTATTGGGAAGTATAGACAGTGTTTTTTCCTTGCAAAGTGCACCTAGTGTCTGTGTGGCCATTTCCAGGTGGAAACATGTTGACACATCTTTGTAAACTGCTCCAAGTTTGCCCACAGTCTCTTAATTGACCCATCTCTATCAATTGAGGACTTTGTTGACTTCTTGAAGGTACACCCAAGTGTATTTGTCTTTTCTTCTCAAGAACAACCTCCTCCTCCCTCTGAGCCTCCATGAGTGCTCACTTGGCTTGCTTTTCTATCTCTATAGATAGTTTCTTAGTCTCATCTCTGTTATGGAACACTTTGGACCTAACATTTTATTTTTCTTTTACCTATTTTTCTTTTGATTTTCTTTTTCTTTTTCTTTTTCTTTTCTTTTACTTTTCCTTTAGGACGATGAAGAAGACACATGACAAATCACATGATGTGATGTTATAAGCCTAGAACTTAATGGAAGGGTCTGGAAAATGACGTCAGGGCATCTGGAGTACACATGGTGGCCTTGAGTAGGATATAAGGCAGGAATGAGGATGAAGTATGGACATAAGAGCAAGGTTATTTATTAGTAGCATGGACCATGAACCCTTTGTATAAATAGGACACTAATTAAGAAGAGGCTCCTTGTCGAGTTCTCTTGTGAATTCCCACATTATACTTCTGCTTGAGGTTTACTTGTTAGTGAGATCATTTGTCCTTTTGTGATAAGTAGTTGTCACAACAATCTCTCTCAGTTTCATTTGATTCTGTTATCTCAGTATGATAGGCCTCTTTTGACTTGGATGCATAATTTGTGAGTTGGTTGCAAGCAACTCTTACTTAGATTTCTTTTTGATCTCTATTGACTCTAATTGTGTCTCTCTGCCTATGAGAGGGGTTTTAGTCTCCTGAGGCCAAAATTGTAGACTACTTATAGTAGATAGTCTGCTACAAACTGCGAACAAGCACTGTGTAATAAATTGATGATCAAAAATAAAAAAAAAGATAGCCTGCATGTTTCTAGAAGGTATAGTACTTGCATCAGTAACAACAACAAGAGTAGAGGAGAAAGAGGAGGCTTCAAGACAAAGATGGTCAAGAGACTCCAAGTGGGTGTTGCAATTGTTGAGATTTGAGTGATTGTAAGGGTGAAAGGAGATGCAATTAGGAAAGCTGTCTAGTAGCCTACAATCTGGTATAATCTCAGCATCAAGAAGATTGAAGCATTTAGTGAGACTGAGTAGTGATGCTTCAGTATCCAGAAAAGGGCCCTTCAAACAAGTACACTGGGCATCATTTAAGAGAGCAAGTGATTGTGGATGAAAGTGAGTGCCCTTTGAGTTTTTAGCACTAAGTAAAGACATTAGTACATGTTGTAAAGGAAGAGTAGCAGCCCAAAGACAAGACTGCTTAACCAGCTTCTTGAGATGAAGTTGAATTGGAATAAGACCTGCCAGAGCCTCAATTCCACTAGTGGGAGAGTATCAAGTACAGTTCACACCAGGGTGGAAGTCTACAGGATGGACTCGGAGATAAGCAGACTTGTGGAATGACCTTGGCTTTAGCTTATGTGCTATGTTATCTGTTTGCCACATAGTCACAACTTCAGATGATAGGAAGAAGTCTGAGATAGGAGTGAGTGCTGATTAGTATGTCACTGTTGAACACCAGAGATCGAGTTCAATAAGAGTGATCTTTGTCAATTATCAGACTAGCAAATTATAGTATAACTACTAGTCTTATATACAAACTGATAGTATAGAAAATGCTTGGGGTTTTAGTGGTAAAACCCCTATCACCCCAAGTAGAGGTTTCAGTGTTGAGACACTGACAGGAGTAACTCCGTTATGGAAGACTGAATTGAATAGGAGTATCTCTACTGTGGAAGACAGAATACCCAAATGGTTGTAATACTACCATAAGATATATTGCAAGAAAGGTGGCTGCCATAGAAGGCAGGCTTATATGATTTGGAGGTGGTTTCACCATGGGGATGTTATTTCCAGATGGGTAGACTTGCATATGACAGTATTTCCCTCTTAGGACTAAGTTTTCAAAGTTTTATTAGGTTTATCTGGAAATCCCATGATGGTACCTAGGTCAACAATACATAAATAAATAAAAAATTTTGCTCTTGTTTCTGTATTGTCATGTCTTTCCCTGCCTCCTCTAACATTTCTCAAAACGACACTGAAATGCTCAAGGAGCAGCGCTGTGAGATACAACAATGGCATGAGGAAAAGGAGCAGTTCCTTCTTTAATTGCAAGAGGCAACAAAGACTCATTATGTAGAGTGTGCAGCTCAGAAAGCCAGGAGAGAAGTGGAGGCCAAAGCTAAGGAAGAGGCCGGAAAATAGAGGATTACAGAGAAGAAGAAGTTGGAGTATATTCAATGACTCTGGGACAAGATGCTAGAGGAAGAGGCCACCCTATTAGAGGGAGGTGAAAGATCTCAGGTCACAGGATCCAAATGCAAGGAGATCGCCACCAGAGATGAGGAGGAACAATAGCTCTCTAAGAAGGCTAAAGGGAAACAATAGAGAAAGTACTGCAGGGGTGCTACAATTAAGATGGAGGGTGCTAACCCCTGTGAGAGGTGTGTGAGTGTTGGGCAGGATTGCCTGGTGCACTCCTCAAGGTGAGTATTTTTTATACTTATTATTATTATTTTTTAATAATTTTCTTCTTCATAGCTGCTCCCTTGCCTGCACTGGGTATATTGCACTCAAGCAGTGGTGTGTACCCCACACCAATACCAACATCCTGGCCATGATCCCTACTTATAGCAGTGTTCTGAATGCCATTGAAAAGACACTCCAGAAGCTTGTAGAGGAGTACCAAGGAATTGGGAGGTGTCTCTGGGACTTGGTAGAGAGCCAGAAAAGGAACATGGCCCAATTGGAGAGAGTTGGGGCTGTGATGAAGTAGAGTTGGGGCTTGGAAGGAGAGGACAGGAAGGAGGAGAGTAAAGATGAAGAAGAGAAGTTTAAGGATGGCTCTAGAGAAAGTCAGAAGGAGGGGACTTCATTATCCACCTTCTATTAGTATAATGGTTTTCTTTTTCTTTATTTAATAGAATTTTTATTTTCTGTGAATTAAATTTATGAGTAAGAAAATCAAGAATTAAAATGAAAAAAAGTTTGAAAGTTTTGAAAAGAAAACCTGAAAAGTGTGTGGAAGCTACAGGTTAATGAAAATAAGCAGATAGAATATACTAAGAAATTAATGAAGGAAAATCTCTATTGGGAATGCGTGGAGGCAGGGGACAAATGCACAGTGTGATCAGGACAATGGGAGAGGACCAAACTTGGCAGAATATGCAATGTGAAAATCAGATACCAAGTTGGCGGCATAAGTGAGTTCAGATATAGGGATCCATTTAGATTTGCCTCCAGTGTCTTCATACTCTAGCCAAATCACCTTGTACAGAAGTTTGCATGTCCATTGGCAATTGATTTTAGAATCTACTATCCGAGAAATTTCATATTTGGGTTCTCTGTCCTCAAGCATGGACACATGGAAAACTAGATGAACAGAGTACATGGACTCTGGAAGTTAGAGGGTAAACAATAGAGTGCCAGGCTGAGAAATGATTTTATAGAGTCCAAGATATTTTTCAGAGAGTTTCTTTGAAGGTTGAATGATTTGGAAGAACTGAGCCTTGACAAAAACTTTATCACCTACTTTAAAATCAGAAGCGGGGGAACATCATATATTAGCAGATTTCTGATAACACTGTTGGGCCACAAAGATTTTAGCTTTGAGAATACTCTGTAATTCATTGAGATCTATAGTGAAGTCATGGGCTTGAGAGGAAGCAATATTGCATTTGGGATGAATAGTAATGTTCAGATGATATCCCTTATTAGCGAAAAATGGAGAAACACTAGTAGTAGCACTCAGAGCATTATTGTAGGCAAACTCCACAAGGGGTAGGAGTTCAGACCAGTTATCTTGCTGGTAGTTACAATATACATGGAGGTATTGCTCGAGAGTTTGATTCATGTGTTTAGTTTGTCTATTATCTTTGGGGTGATAATCTAAAGTGAAGTGAAGCTGCATGTCGAGAGCAGTACCTAAAGATTAAAAGAAGTTTGACACAAACTCCAAGCCTCTGTCGGAGGTGACATAGGAAGGAACACCATGTTTGGAAAATATATGAAGGACAAATAGATGTGCTAAGTCCATGGACATGATGGTGTTATGGGCAGGGATAAAGATTGCCTGCTTGGTAAGCCAGTTAACTATGACCAAGATAGTGTCAAACCCAGAGGATGATGGAAGTTTCTCAATGAAGTCCATAGAAATGGAATTCCATGGTTGTTCAGGGATGGGAAGTTGTTTGAGAGATCTGTAGGGCTTATAACATTGTGGCTTGGATTGCATACAAGTGACATAGAACTTGCAAAATTGTTGTATATCAGTATAGAGGCTAGGCCAGGAGTATCCATGGCAAACTAATTCCAGTGTTTTATTTTGACCAAAATGTTTAGTGAGGATATAATCATGGTTATACTGGAGAACATGTGTGTAGAGATTACCAGCAGATGGTACATAAATTCTGTTGTTGAGAAGGAGTAGACTGTTTGGGTCTATGGACCACTAGTCATCTGTAAAGATGTGTTTTGTAGCAATTAGGTCACTAGGGAGAGCTGAGAGGATGTCTTGATAAAGGGTATCCAGATCTATAGCTGTAGCTGCATGGAGAGAAGGGAAAAGAAGAACAGTAGCTTATATGGAGGCTGCAAGTTGTTCTTGAGTGAAGATGGGCTTTAAGTTGTAAGGGTTGACTATGGTGTAGCCAGTATTTCTCCCTTTAGAATAGATGTCCCATTGTTTAGTGAGAGCATCTGGTTTGGTGCCGAGATAACCAGGATGGAACCTGAAGACAAAATTAAACTGGGAGAGATACTTGGACTACCACGCTTGCCTTCAGATCAATACCTTGGTAATAGAAAAATACTCAAGATTCTTATGATCTATAACAACATTGATGGAATAGGCTAGACCTTCTAAATAGTGTCACCAAATCTTGAAAGCTTCAAAGATGGCAAGCAATTCCTTGTCATATGTGTCATAGTTCAACTCTGCCACAGTGAAAGTGCGAGAGTAAAAGGCAACTGAATGAACTTCATTATCTTCATTAATAATGGAGAGAATTGCAGCTAGAGCATAGTCCAAGGCATCAGTTTCCACAATGAGTTGCACATCAGGAATCCAATGAGTAAGAATAGGAGTAGAGGTAAATACTTTCTTGAGAGAGTTAAAAGCATCTTGACAGGAGGAGTTGAACTTCCAAGAAATATTCTTCTGGATGAGGTGTGTTAATGGAATGACAATATCTGAGTAATTAAAGATGAACCGGTGGTAAAAGTTTGTGAAACTTAAGAAGGATTGAATATCCTTGACTTTCTTGGGTTCTAGCCAGTCTTGAATAATCTTTACTTTGTCATCAGACATGGTAAGGCCAGAAGGAGAAAGGATATATCCCAGATACTCTACTGACTCAGAGTGGAATTCACATTTCTTTGCTTTGGCATAAAGACCAGCCTTGCGGAGACGCTTAAGTACTTCTTTCACATGTCGGTGATGTTTGGACATGTTATTTGAGTAGATGAGTATATCATCCAGATAGATCATGACACAGACATCTAAAAGGTTAGAGAAAATATTATTCATGAATCACTAGAAGGCCGTAGGAGCATTGGTAAGACTGAAAGACATTACAGACCATTCAAATGATCCATAATGTGTTCTAAAGGCAGTCTTCCATTCATCACTGTTAGCAATGTGAAACAAATGATAAGCATGGTAAAGATCTATCTTTGAGTAGATCCAAGCTTTGCAAGATGAGTCCAGTAGATCAAAGATGAGCAGAAGTGGATAGTGATCCTTCTTGGAGATGTGGTTAAGTCCACAGAAGTCAACACAAAGGTACAGTGAACCATCTTTCTTTTTAACGAATAAGATCAGTACACCATGCAGAGATGAGATTGGTCAGATAAAACCTGTATTAAGATTTTCCTCAATGAATTCCTTCAGAGCCTCTTATTCAGATGCTGAAAGAGAGTATATAGGGCCAACCAGAGGTTAAGTACCTTTTTCCAGATTAATTTTGAGGTCATAAGGACAATGAGAAGTGAAAACTTCAGCTTTAGTTTTGCTGAAAACATCAGCAAATTTGTGATACTTGAAAGGAATGTTAGATAGATCAGGAGCTTCTGCAAATTTTGTAGAGTTAGCTTGAATGTCCAAAGAATGAAGACAGAGTTTGAAATTGTTAGAGCCTAGAAGTTTTGATGTGTGTAAGAATGCTGCAGCACCAATGATAGTAATGTTAAGTTACTCGGAGTTAAACATGGAGGTCTCAGATGTAGGTATGAAAACTGTGGAGTCCAATGATTGCAGAGGGCTGTCTAAAAGGGACAGAGATGCCAATAGTGTATTGGCCACAATACAAGAAGAAGCAAGATTTTCCTACAAAGATGGATGGAAGTTTATTAACCCATTTACCCAGTCAATCAGTGAATTGTGTTGGGCAAGCCAGTTGTATTCAAGGACCAAAGAGTAAGAAGAATCAAGCAGAGTGACATAGAAGTCCAGATTTATGCAATCACTGGTGGAAAAAATTATAGGCAAGTTGGCAATTTTGGAGATGGTACTATTTGATGAACCATCAAACAAGCAGAGAGCAGCCAGAGGGATTGTAGATGTCTTCAGATGGTGAGTATCCACAAATTTAGAGCCTACAAAGCAGTGAGTAGACTCAGAGTCAATAAGAGCTCAGAACAGAATTTTATTAAGGTGATCCTGACCAAGGATCAAGGAAGAAGTAAGGGAAACAAAGAGTGAATGAGGATCAGAAAGAGTGGATGCGTTAAGTCAAATTGAACTCATTGCTATATAGGAAAGTTCAACACAGCCTTCAGTCTGTGTGGAGTCCTGGGGGTCACTTTCTATTTTTCTGAGGGTTTCTCAGAAGCAGCTGCCAGAGTATCAGCAGTTACTAAAGCACTGCAGCCCTTAGGCAAGACTATAGTCTGCTTTTTGGGATAGGAGTCCAACTTGTGGTTTTCTACACTGCAATAGAGACACAGGTTGTTTTTGAGGTGTTTCTTGCACTTGTCACTAGTCAACTTACTGTTGCTAGCCAGCTTAGAAGAGAGATCCACCCACAGAGTATTGGGTTACTTCTTGGGAGTGGAGGACAAAGATGACTTGAAGGAAGAGCTATTGGTGAATGAGGCTGCCAGAAATGGATTTGCCTTGTTCTAGGAGGCCATGGCAGGACTGGAGGTGGAAGCTTTTCCTTACTTCTGAAAATAAGACTCAAGGGCCTCTTTTTCCACCTACCTTGCATGGTGGTGTTTATGGTCTCATTTCTAGTAGCAGTGATCTATGGTCATCACTAAGGTATACATATCCTGGAATGAGGTATGTTTTCTTTGTTCCCAGGTAGAGATGGGATCCTGGATCTAATTGGGGAGCCCCTAGTAATAGCAATGGCACAAAACACTATTCCCCCAACCTAATTGGGAGGTATAGTATATGAAGTCCATATTGTAGGTGGAAATCTTGTCACTGGGCTTCATATGGAGATTGTTTAATATGTTGGCCACTTCACCAACGGGGTCCAAGAGACCAAAATGTTAACGTAGCTCATCCACAAATAGGTTCTAGTCAGAGAGCCACTTCTGAAAGATATCCTGGTCTTCCTGGTTGAGGTCTACCTCAAACCAGTCCTGGGCTACTCCAATAAGATAGGTCATTGCAAAGTTGATTTTTGCAATATCCATATCAAATTGCACTGAATTAGTACAAAAATATAGATGGCATTGGAATAGAAAATTATTGAGCTTGTCAGGCTCAGTGCTGCTGAAAGTGTCGGAGATGCAGGCTTTAGTTTCCCTTGAATTAGTATTGGGTCTGAGAGTCTGATTAGAATTAAGAGTGTTAGCAAGTCAGCCGAGTACTTCAGCCAATTGTTTATTAGTATTATCACTCTAATGGAGTTTTGACTGTGAGCAAGTAGAGGATGTAGGTCTATTAGCTATATTATTGTTAATACTAGGATTAGCAGGAGCATCCTCCCAATTAGGATTATTGTCTACAAGGATGATACTTGGGCTAGGAACAGGCAAAACTGTCTAGCCAGGTTGGATTGTACTGGAAGGAGACCTTGGAGATAAATGGCCTCTTTAATGGGTTACTGAAATGCAAGATTGTGTTGAAGGGAGTCCCAAGTAGTGGGACCAAAGTTGAAGAATTATAGTGAGAGAATACCATTTGAACTTTGAAGTATGAGGTGAAATAGATTGCAAACAGAACTACTCAGAAGCAACAGCAGACTTGGGAGTTTGATAATACTGTCAAGTGCAGTTCACACCAGGGTGGAAGTCTGCAGGATAGACTTGGAGATGAGCAGACTTATGGAATGATCTTGGCTTTAGCTTATATGCTGCACCATCTGTCTGCTGCATGGTTACAACTTCAGATGTTGGGAAGAAATCTGAGATGGGAGTGAGTGCTGATTGGTGTGTCACTGTTGAACACCAGAGATTGAGTTCAATAAGAGATTATCTTTGTCAATTATCAGACTAGCAAATTACAGTATAACTACTAGTCTTATATACAAACTGATAGTATAGAAGATGCTCAGAGTTTCAGTGGTAAAACCCCTATCACCCCAAGCAGAGGTTTCAGTGTTGAGACACTGACAGGAGTAACTCCATTATGGAAGACTGAATTGAATAGAAGTATCTCTACTGTGGAAGACGGAATACCTAGATGGTTGCAGCACTGCCATAAGATATATTACGAGAAAGGTGGCTGCTGTGGAAGGCAGGCTTGTATGATTTGGAGGTGGTTTCACTATAAAGATGTTATTTCCAGACAGGTGGACTTGCATATGACAAAGAGGTGCGAAATGTACCAAGGATCTAGAGAGCAGCCTTGTGCTACATAGCTACTAACAGCGACACCTGAGCCTTAGTAGAAGCTCCAGAAAAGAACCAAAGTCTGAAACCATAAGTTACAATGGAAACAATACATGAGCAATAGAGAATATATTTCTGAAGTGGAAGAAGACTTCTAGTAGAGTTACCAAACATGCCCATTGCTTTCACCGTTGAAAGTGTCTTGGTAGAATAGTACCAAACATGTTCCTTGAAGAACAGGCATTGATCGAAGTAGAATTACAAGTATCTCCAGTATATCTTAGGTTTGAGAGTAGGGGTACCAATTGCTGAGAGATCCAGCTCCAGGTTCAAGTTGTTATGTGCCCTAGAAAAATGAAAGATCTTTGACTTGTCATACTTCATGACCAAGCCAAAACACACCATCAAGTCTGTAACTACTCTATAGCTACTATAAAGCTCTGGCAGTATTGTATTATATGTTTTTCCCTGAGAGATTAGAAGACTGTCATCTACAAATAAAAGAATACAAGTACTTAAGTGAAGAGCCTGAGCTCTATGTTCAAAAATGTGAATGTAAGGCATAATATAAAGTGCTGAGAGAATAGGAGAGAGTGCAGAACCTTGCCCCATACCTACATCTGCATCATAGATACCAGAAAGAAAAGAGTTCCAGGAGTACTGGGTTGATCTATTTACAAGATAGTCAGAAAAGAAGTCCACAATGCAGTTTGGAAAGCCAAAGTATCTAAGAATCAATATAAGCATACTATGGTTCAAAGAGGGAAAGAATTGTACAATATTAAATACTACTACACTAGTTTTGAGTCCCTTGGCCCAGCCAGCTCAAACCAAATGCATTAAGAACATATCAGCATCCTCAGTGGACTGTTGGGCCATATCTTCTAGCTGGTTGGGATGGAAAATGCTGTACTTGATAGCATCAAACTGAAGCTACCTTGCAATCATCTTCTCAATAAGCTTGCCAAGCATGTTAAGGAGAACAATAGGCTTGAAGGCCTTGGGGGTATTATAAGCAAGCTTGCCTAGCTTGGGTATAATAACAGAAATAGACTCCTTGAAGTGTCTGGACCAGTGTCACAGTGATAGACATATATTAGCCAAGGAGAGGATACCTACAGCACATGTGTTGTTGGCTAGAATGAGCTTGAGATGCCGCCAAGTAATATGGTCAGGACCTGGAGCAGAGACATTAGAGCAAGCCTTAAGTACTTCCTGCATCTCCAACATTGAAAAGGGTA
>Ga0157364_1006314_pt1 | contig 12157 bp, 7 predicted proteins | sample AttsexASBM2_FD_111476 | JGI IMG/M metagenome (GOLD analysis project Ga0157364, IMG submission 111476) | Fungus gardens microbial communities from leaf cutter ant in Ribeirão Preto, State of São Paulo, Brazil - Atta sexdens ASBM2 | ecosystem: Host-associated > Fungi > Mycelium > Unclassified ...
CATGTTGCGAAAGTGGTCAAGACATACTTGGAAACGTTGAAATGGGAAGTCCTACCCCACCCGCCGTATTCTCCAGACGGTGCTCCCTCTGACTATCACTTGTTTCGATCAACGGCCTGGCGGACCAGCACTTTCGGTCTTATGAAGAAGTAAAAAATTCGTGGATAGCCTCAAAAGATGACCAGTTTTTTCGACGCGGGATTCGTACGCTACCCGAAATATGGGAGAAAGTAGTGGCCAGCGATGGACATTGCTTTGAATCATAAATGTATAACCAGTTTTTTACAATAAAACCTCGAATTTCGGAAAAAAACGGCGGAAGCAAAGTTGTACACCTAATATATTATTTTTTTCTTGTATAAATTAAAATTGAACATTGAGATGTTTAGAATATCTATTTAATACACTTGTCTTTATCAAATGTATCGCGCTTTAATTATACATAAATTTCCACAATTATTGTTTTATTTCTCAATTCCTCTAATACTGCCTTTAGATATAGAACATCCTTACAACATTCAGTCGTCGAGATATATTCTGCCTCTATTTTGGAAAGTGCAACAATCGTTTGCTTTCTAGAACATCAAGTTATTGGTTTTCTACAGTACTGGATCACGTAGTCAGTAGTACTCTTTCCCATTTCAAGATTGCCAGTATAATCTGCATCATAATAGGCTTTTCCATGTCTGTGTCGTCGCCGTATATTAGATCGAATTCTTTATATATATAATAACTCTGTAATCCTATAAATATTCTTTTGTTTAAGCTTTTTTGTTTAGTCTTTATCTTTTGGGGATTAATGATTATATCTACTACTATAATTGACTGCAGAAATCCGGTCTTATCTTCATCGTTAGATATAAAAGACTTCCGACTGTTTGTCTATACGGTAACGTTTTCTTAACATTTTCTATTTTTGTTTCCTCTTCTGGCAATATTAGCATGTTGGCAGGCTTTGCATCCTTCATGCCGTATATCTTTAAATGTTCCTTGTTCAATATTGTTTTCTTGGCTCACAAGTAAATCTACTTTTCCGTGACTCGCCGAACTTAATGAAACTTAGTACATTTGTAGAGCAGACTAAAATAATAGATACGAATTTTTTTTATATCGGCAAAGGTGCAAACTACCCTTAGAGTAATAAGTACAAGTACTCAATTTCTTGTATTTTAGCTCACTTTATTACAGCTGCTTCTGAATTTTAGAGTTGATAAACTCTAAACAAATACTGGCTTTCATGTATGAACCCTGCAAAATAAATTGGACAAATCTGGATGAAATAAGATGAAAATTGATAAATTAATAACAAGCGGAGAGAAACTATGTTTTCTAATGAATCCAGCTTGAATGGAAGAAGTTAGGATGACTGAATTGCCTGATCTAAATTTCTTTAATTTGAATTGATTACTAGGTAATAGGTGGATTAAGAAGCAGAAAGAGGACTCCGCCAGCCAATAAATACGATTGAAAATCATACGCTTCATGACTTTAAGAGGATATAATGTAAGAGAGATTCGACGGTAACCCTCCTAGGCTTAGGAATGAGAAATACTATAATGAGTGATATCATTGTTTAAGAAAAACAGAAGATTGAAATAGGTTCAGTATAAAAAGAAAACGAGATAAAAATTTATCTGAGAGAGCTTTTAGCAAGGTACTCAACCCGGTCGAACCGCGGAAGAGATATTTACTGAATCCAAAGCAGCTTGCCTACAGTTCCAGCCATGCTGGAGTGAAGTGGACCCTCCATTGTGCTAGAAATAGCACGGGTAGGGAAGAAACAGGAAGAAAAACAGATCTTGTCCATAGTCTCATGAATGAGTTTGTCATCCGCCGAGCAGGTATTACCTGAATTATAAAACTCTGCAAGTCGACGGTTTTTGAAACGTTTAATCATTCTCCACACATCGTGAAAAAGTGGTAGATGTACATGTCAAACAGTTAATATTGACAACCAGGGGAAAATGATCGTTACTGTGAAAATCTTGTAAGATAAGAATTTCACACATGAAGGCAAGATCAAACAAAATTACAACAAAGTTAATAGTTGAAGAGGCCCTAGAGAGATGAGAAAAATGTGTGGGAGAATCCGTAGGATTCATACAGATAAAGTCTTATAATTCCATGAAATCATTCATGATAAACTCGCATTGGATCTGAAAAGTCCCCACAGAGGATAGTGTGTGTTGAAATCTTCAATAATCAACGTAATGCTTTGTGTATCTGCGAAGAACAGAGAATTGATTGCGTTTGGGACGCAGAAATATTAGGATGGCGATAAACATCAATGATTAAAATTTATTATGATTGATATTAAAATAATTAAGAGAAAGAGAAATAACAAAAATCTCCAAAGAGGAAAGTAAATCAGGTTTATTGTCAGAAATATAATAGATTGGGTTGCGAATTAATGTGGCCAATATCTTTGATATCGTGAGAAGAAGAGTTAAGCCGAATGCAATCGAATTCAAAAGTCATGATGTAGGTTCAAGCATGTCTCGGCCAAAATAATGACGTCATATCCCTGCGCTAATTCTCCAATTCTCCAATTCTCGGGTTTTTTACTCACAGCATCACGGCAGTTCCGAAAAAAGAGTCTTATTGAATTCTGAGAGCTATATTGCCGCACTGTAGTAGAATCCATGAAGTTATATACGAGTGAAGTTGTTCAAAATTTCTTGTATCTGCCGAGAGTCCAGTACCAAACTGAGTTTCACAGAGCAAAGAAGATATATACAATATGTTACCCGACTCTGGTGAAAATTTTTCTCATAATTTTTATATGAATTGGAACATTTCTCAGAAATACTCAGAAATATTTGGAAAGTTTACATCTTAGAATTTTTCATACAAGTGAATTCTGAAATATTTTGAAATTGCTCATCCCATAATTTTTAAACAGTATTTTTAAATTTTTTAGATTTTATAACATTTCATTAGAAATTATACTTATGTTATACTGTTATACTTACAAAAAATCATAATACTTACATAAAAATCTTATAATATTTCATTATTAACATATATGAAAAATTCTGAAAAAAGATGCAGATTTTTTGAAAAATGTTCCAATTCATAAAAAAAGAGAGAAAATTATAAAATTATAGAAAAATTCTAAAAAATAATATGAAAAATTCTGAGAAAAATTTTTACCAGGAGAAAGTTTATGAAAAGAGTTAGAAAGCAAATTGAAAAATTATAAAAAAGTCAAACTAGCGATGAAGGTTAGACTGGAGTAGAGTTCTTAGAAAAACAGAGCTCATAGAAAAACAGACTCATGTTAGTTTGCCCTCATTATGGCAGCACAAATCACTATGTAAGAAAATGGCGCGCTTATTGAAAAACTTATAGATGTGAAATAATGCAAAACATTCTTTTTGTATATATTTCATATTATAATCATAAGGAAATGTTATAATCATAAAGAAATAATATAGTTATGAAGAAATACAATCTGTTTAATAAAAATATAAAATTTCAAATGAAAACATAGTTTCAAATAATGGCACGATCAATCAAATGTATTCCTTCAAATAAAAGCACATCGGCGGGAAAGTAACAAAATTAAAACAACCTTTATAACACAAAGTTGCACAAAAGTTGCAGCAACACTGCTACAACATTGCAGTAACATTCCAGAAATTTTGCAATGATATTGCTGCAAATTCTGTGATGTATAGGAAAAAAGTTCGGTTTAACAAAAATTGGAGATAATGCAACATCCAGTAAGCCGAGACAAGACAAACACGTTCATCTTGATTCACAATCATCATGGAACAAACTTCTAAGTACGAAAGTGCAAATACTAATAAGAACATATTCCCACTATTTTTTTTATTTGACATTTTGAGGACATGGCCAGATTCTGTTTTTCTATAGTCTGGGAGTCTATAGCCTAGGAGGAGAGGAGTTGAGAGTGGAGAGAGGAGAAAGATTAGAAATGAGATGAGAAGAGAAAGGAATAGGATCAGATAGGGAGGAGAGACGAAAATAATCATATAAGAGTTCTATCACCTTCCATTGGGAGCCAATAACAATGCATTGTGTTTCTCACGCAAAGAAGGTGTGTGCAGGGGAAGGATCATCTTGTAGGCCTTGATTGCTAGAAAAGGGAAGAGGAGGCATACGTCCAAGGGAGTCCTTCAGAAGATTATTAGGAATGTTGTTGTAACTTTTTACCATAGGTTGTCTCTAAAATGAGGATTGGAGAGGGGTGATCTACAACGTCGCTATAGGATAGACCGATTTCTGGAATAAATTCCAAAATCTCTTATGAGTTGAAATCATGATACATATGTAATGACCTAGCTGAAGGAGAAGGGTGAGGAAGAGGACGGAAAGTGGAAAAAGAAGAAAGAAGGGAGAAATTGTGCTGAATGAGAGGGACATGAGGAAGAAGAGGAGATGAGAAGTGCACTCCAACTCGGCATGAGTCTCCAAGTATGACACATTTTTCAGGACAGCGTACTGATAAATCTCTCTCTGTTTAATACAATATATAAACCGAGCATTTCACTGAGGAAGGTATTCACAGTCGCAATTGCAGCAAATAGAGGAAAGCTGAAAGCGAAGGCTCTACCTTGGAGTGTAATCCCTGTGATCCACAACGTGCACAGCACGGACGCTCTTGCAATCCGAGCTGATATGTCCAAGTTTCAAATAGGAATAAGGTGTAGTAAAAAGAAATCCATTATTTTTCCATTCAATTTCATGCAAAAATAATGGATTTCTTTTTACTACATCTAATATATCAGGACCCGGAGAATGTAAGGAAGGATTGGAAAGGAAATATGCACAAAAGAAAACGGGATAAAAATTAATCCTGAAATTTAGCGAGGATCGTATAGGTAGGAATTAAAGTATCTTTAATACCTTCTATTTTCTCTTTGCGGCACAGTCTACGAGCCGAAAGAATTTTATATAGTAAAATGAAATTCTTTACATAATGATTCGTTGCATATGCTCAAAGGGATATTTTTTATAACATCGGTTCTCATGATTCTAAATAATGGTATAGAGGCTTTTAGGCATTTTGGATATTAATTAGTAAAATGATTAAAGTTAAAAAAAAAGTTAAAAAATAAATAACTTTTAACTTAACTTAGTTAATTTAAATGCTTTAATTTTTAACTTAATTTACTTAAGTTACTTCTAAACTTGAATTTTTTAAATTAAAAATTTTTCTATCTCTTAATATTAATATTTTTTTCTATAAAATCTTAAACATTAGAGAATTAATTTAAAAAAAGTTCAATGATTTTATGATTAAAAATTCTATAAATATATATAATAAAATTCTATAATAAGAATCACATCATACGATAACCAGTTTTTTATTGACTCGCTAGGTTTTGTAAATTTCTTATATTTGAATCATACTAATTTTAGTCATAAATTATATTTCAATAAATATGAAATGAGTTTTAGATGAAGAATTATTGTAAAACAGTTCTGCACATCCACCCATTTTCTAAATTTTGACGTATATTTTTTATAACAAATATCTAGTCGATGTAATCGTAAACAAACAGTTGTTGTTTTCGAAAGTTAAAGAAAATTAAATAAAGGTTGAAAAAAGAGAAATAATGCAAATAATACATATCTTCTCTCGCAAGATTTTGATAAAAACGTCTTATGGCTCTTATTACATTATATATTGAGAGTGTACATTAATTTTAAAAGATTTTCAAGAGATGGCATAACTAATATTATCGCATATCGGGTCATATTGTTGCTACCTTCATGTTCAAAACACCATGTGATTTTTCAATATGTGTCATTTTGCTGAAATATAAACATTGTTTTTTTGAGCATTGAATATGTCGAATTTTGTGCCAACAAAACGCAATTTGTGGGAAATTTTACTTTTTTGCTTCCATTTGAAGAAAAGTGTTGCTGAAAGTTAACGAATGCTGTCGGAAGCTTATGGTGATTATACTCCATCGATTTCAACATGTGTACTGATTTCGATGCTATAAAAAAGATAATTTGACATAGAAGACAAGAAATGTCTAGGCCAGCCAAAAAAAGCTTGAAGATGAGGAAGTGGAAGCTTTACTCGATCAAGACCCGAGTCAAACACAAGAAGAACTTGTAGAATCATTAAATGTTGATCGATCAACGATTTCCAGATGTTTGAAAGTCATTGGAATAATTCAAAAGCAAGGAAATTGGTTGCCATACGAGTTGAAGCCGAGGGACATCGAAAGGCGCAAAATGACCTGTGAATTGTCTTCAAAGACACAGAAGAAAAAGTTTTTTGCATCATATCATGACGGATGATGAAAAATGGATATATATACTGCGATAATCCGAAGCACAAAAAAATCATGGTGCAGACCAGGCGAACTCTTAACATCGACAGCAAAGCCGAATATTCATGGCGCCAAACTCATGTTCTGTATTTGATGGGATCAGTTATAGTGTATTATGAGCTGCTCTAACAACGAAACCATCACTGAAGAACGCTACCAATAACTATTGAACAATTATTGTTGTTGTATGTCGTATTCTCCAGATATTGTTCCTTTCAATTTCCACCTATTTCAACATGATAACTCATAGTCTATCTGAGCAGTGCTTCTATTCTTATGAAGATATCAAAAAATGGGTCGTGGATAGCTTCAAAAGATGTGTCGGTCTTTCGACGTGGAATCCACCTATTATTATATTATTATGGTATATATCAGAAAGTAGTGGCTAGTGATGGACAATATTTTGAATGTCAATTTGTAATCATTTTTTCACAAACCGTATTTTTACCAAAAAATCCCTTAAAATTAATGCACACTCCCAATATAAGTAACTTACATTAACAAAAAATTAAATTTACCTAAGAATCTATATTTTAAGTATTATTTAAAGTCTCATTTTAAGAAAAATTAGGACATTCTTATCTCAAAAATAATTTTTTTCAAAATTAACTTAAATTAATTCAGTCTTAATTTTTATTAAGTTAATATTTTATTCCTTCAACTTTTGATTTAATTTTATTAATTTTATAAGCCATTAACTTTAATTTAAAAAAACATTAATTTACCCAACTCTTTTTAGGTTATATGATTTAAGAATCAGATTAAAAACACTATTTGCCTTACTCGGATCATTCAAAGTGACCGAAATCTTATTGTACTCGACTTAATCTCAATAATGTGATTCCTACAGAATTGGGAATAATACGTCTAATAGGATTTAAAAGTGTTTTATTGTTGATATCCGATAAAAAATTAAATTTACCTAATAATCTATATTTTAAGTATTATTTAAAGTAAAAAATTTTTCATACATGTATAAATATGTATAAACATACATTAAATATTCATAAACATATATAATCATATATGAAATTAATACATGTTCATATATCTCTCTTTCTATCTTTTTCTCTTTCTTCTTGTAAAATGACTTTTTAGTATAATACAAATAATAATAGTAATGTAAAAAAAAAACATTAAAAATAATTAAAAGAGTAATTTTCATATTATTTATTTTTAAAAAAATCAAGTTTGAAGAAATGTAGAAAAAATTATTCATGTTTAATTGTATCTAAAATTATGCATAATTGTGTATGAGCAATTTTTTTTCCAAACTTGTTTTTTTCTGAAACGAACAATGCGAAAATTATCCCTTTAATTATTTTTAATGTTTTCACATTATTATTATTATTTCTAAAAAGTCATTTTATAAAAAAAGTAAATTTTACAAAAAAAGAGATCTATTAACATGAATAGACATGATTATATATGCTTATGAATATTTATGTATATATTTATACATATTTATACATATTCATGCATGAACAATTTTTTACCGGATAGATTCTTATTGAATAGTGTATAGAGAGAAATCCTTACTGTATTTATAGCAAATATTCAGAATTAGATGAGTTACTTACTGCGTTGTTGTAATTAGTTTTATGAGGGGATTCTTCTGGATTTATATTCCATTCGTGAGAGCGTTTGAATGCCTAAAGGACATTTCCCCTGGAAGAAGGATCCTCTATCTCTACCTCTTTCAAATTCCCCTCGTTATGTTCGTAACTCGCTAGAGATTCACCCGCCCCTGTACTTAAGAGTTCATTATTGAGACTGATAAAACATCCGAGAAAGAATCAGTAATATTTTCTTCTTTTTTCTTTACAATGGGAAAACGGAATCTATTGCGGCCGGATATCTTATTGGGAGAAGACTTCAACTATATTGATCATCTTTTTCTATAGCGATCATCTTTTTCTGTTCCTTACAATTTTTTTTGTTTTTCTTAATCATCATGGACAAAGGTGACAACGGTACCGATTTTATGAATTTCAAAACATTAGTTGTACTCTTCCTAATAGGCGAGGACGTTTTAGACAAGGAAAATTTGTTTGCCAATCTTTTCGAAAAAAACTGTTTAGTTCCTCAAGGGAGACTGACGCACGATTAGAGTCTGATTTCGGTTTCGCACCCGGATAAGGGACAAGCTGGAGCGAGCCTTTTTGCTTGCTGGATCAAGAGCGAACCTTCTTGCTTGCTGATCAGTGATATGCCACCACCACTGATCACCGGTCAACAATCACATTCGAGATGAAATAAATTAATTAAGAAGGAAAATTGATAAAAGTAAAAAGATAAAAAGACTAAAATGGAAAGCGCGCACAAGCGGACCGAATTTTCGAGAAACACGAATGCGCAAAAACGTGCAAAAAACATCTGCATTAGTCGAGTTCACGAATGAAAATCATATATAAAACGTGACTTTTTGGTTTTGTCATCGCGACACTTTTTTCCCCCCTCTTCGATAAACCGTCGCGCCACTGATATTGACTCGCGAACGCTCGTCTTCCCCAGGCATTATGTGCTAAATTTGAATCCGGTTTATTTAGTTTCCAAGACTAAGATTTCTCATTCTATACTTTCAAATGAAATCTTATGAAATCTAAAAAAATTTAAAGTATTGTTCAGAAATTATAAAATGAGAAATTTTAGAATATTTCAGAATTTATATATATATATATATATATATATATATATATATATACGAAAAATTCTAGGAGAAAATGTAGAATTTATCAATATTTCTGAAATGTCCCAATTTGTATAAAAATTTCTAAGAAAAATTTTCATCAGAATTATAATTGAGGGTCCAATAGATCTTCGTTAGATCCGGAGGATTAAATATAACTTATCCTAACTTATTTGACACAAATGTCGCGAATGTAATAATTATTAAAGATACTCTTAGCCCAGGTACACGATATCGAACGCAAAGCGAAAAAGATCCTCACTATCAAAGACGATTGCGATTAAGAAGACGACAAATCGAATCCAGCGACGAAGGATCTAGGTAAAGGAATTTCAAAAAAGATTAAAATTAAATAAACTCAAGTAGCACAGCAGCGCTTGTAAAAAGCTAAAAAGACGATTATATACACTTTGTTAATGCTTTGTAAGCGCTGTGTGCTACTTGGATAAACTTTTTAAAATTATCTAAGGAGAATTAATACACATTTCAAATGCAATAATTACAGAGGATAAAAGACATTAAAATTTAAAGAAATGAGATTCAAAAGTGGCACAATTAAAAAAAAATTAAGTTTAAGAAAAAACGAAAAACTTTTTTTTCAATTTGATAGAAAATTATTAATAATTAAATAATATCAGTGAAAAGAATATAGGATAAAGTTATAATGCAAGTAGATATGGTATGCTCGTAACTAAAACAAGTTTGCGCATAGCAACGCGCTGATCTCATTTTCTGTCATTTTATAACATATATATTCGCGCGATTATCATATGATTTGAAATAATTAAAAAATGTATTAAATATAAAAAATGTATTAGATGAAAAATAATAAATAATAATAAAAAAAGTAATTATTTACTATAAATAAGTAATTATTTACTATGTGTGAAACTAAGTTTTACTGTCATAACAGGTGTATTGAAACAAAATCCGTCAAAAAATGGCGAAAAAAGATCGAGCTCTGATTCGTTGCAACAGATAAATATGCGACAGAACACACCATGTTCCAGCTAACTGAAAATTTACTGTCAGTACTGAAAATCTATAGTATGTCACTATAGATTTTCACGTCCACTATAGATTTTCAATACTGACAGTAAATTTTAGAACACAGCTCGTGTCTACTTGCATCATGGGATAAAATATACAGTGATTGATTACGATACAATGATTGACTATTTGCTATGAATTTGTCTATATATTAAAATCCAAGTCAAATTAACAACTAATTTTATAACATAATAATAACTGATATTTACTAACTCCATATATGAACAAAATATTCAATTTACAGTTACAATTTATATTACCGTTTTTTACTTTCCAGTCCGTAAATTGAATTCGCAAAAAGTATACAATTAAGAAATACTTAACACTTCAGTTAAGCGTATGTATGTATAGGTAAATTATATTTTTATGAAACAATTAATGACACTTTTGTTCATCATATCGCTAATACAAGGTTATATCTCCTACATATTTATTTTTTTAATTCATGCAATAATTACGAAAATAAAAGGGTGATCAATTATGAAATCTAAAAAAATTTTAAATATTATTCAGAAATTATAAAATAAGAAATTTTAGAATATTTCAGAATTCATATATATATATATATTTCTAGGAAAAATTCTAGGAGAAAATGTAGAATTTATTAATATTTCTGAAATGTCCCAATTTGTATAAAAAATTTCTAAATTAAAAAAGTTCATTTTTTACAATTATTGTAATTCACTAGATAATTATTTCTCACAAATAAAATTACTATTTTGAGATATTGTAATATTATAGATTTAATTTTTCATCAAAATGTCTAAAGTAAGTTGTAATACTCTCAAGAGTGAAATACTCTCAACTTAACAATGCCGTAGATGCTCGTTCGTAAAAATATGTGGCTAAATGAAGCGACGCAAATATATGACGTAAATCAACGCTCAAATTTAGAAAAGCTGAACCATCGAACATCAAAGTAACAATATCCTATACTTGAAATTTTATTAAATTTATCTCCTTTTCATTTTCTGAATTTTTGTCTTCATTTTGATAGTTTTCATCACTAATAGTCAATCACTGTCATTTTTCTGTACAATAATAGTAAAACTTGTAGTCAATAATCATTTTCTGAATAAAAGTTTCTATTGTTAGAAAAAATGGTCTTATGAAAAATGAATGTATAAAAAAGGTCTAAAAATATGAATGTATTCAAAGTTTTTTGTATCTAACATATTCTTTGAACCTTACTTAATGCTTTCAAATTCAAATAATTTCAAATAATTTCAATAGTGATTACAGTGATTGTATTAAATTTCAGCACTTAAGTAATTAATCATTGTACACTTTATCTAACATGATCAAATATTTCACAACCACAGTTACCAGATCCCGAGCACTAGTCTCTGGCTGGAGCCAAAGATCCGCTTCGAGATTCGTGCGCTGAAGATTTACTATTTTGACCAATTGCTATCCAAAAAAAATTGCTTTTCAAAAAAAAACGTACAGGATTTCATTCATACATTATGACCACTATTGCATTTTCTTTTTATTCACATAGCAACAAAATAACCTACATAATGTGAACAAGATATTTTCGTATATTATTACAACATAAAGTGAAAACATAATCACAGATTTTCTTATTATTAAAATAAATATTCTTTAATCATATTTCTTTCCGCAATTCAATATTGCACTATACAGCGCGAAAAAGAAAACAAAAAACATACAAATACAACGCTACAACATTTTTAACATAGAAACAGGCTACGCGGGCATCACTAGATAGTGAAATTAGTGAATACCTTACGCGAACAAAAAATCGGAGATTTTTCCCGTCAGTCGAAGATTGGTTCCCAAAATTGGAGTCTCCAATCAAAAACTAGAGCCCTGGCAATGTTCACAATCCTTAAAAAATCCATTTTTGCGTTCTAATGATTTTTTTAACAAATGTTATATGTAATGTTGTATATTATATTAGGTGTACAACTTTGCTTCCGCCGTTTTTTTCCGAAATTTGAGGCTTTATTGTAAAAAACTGGTTATACATTTATGATTCAAAGTATTGTCCATCGCTGGCCACTATTTTTTCCCATCTTTCGGGTAGCGTACGAATCCCGCGTCGAAAAAACTGGTCATCTTTTGAGGCTATCCACGAATC
>Ga0157364_1006315_pt1 | contig 12156 bp, 14 predicted proteins | sample AttsexASBM2_FD_111476 | JGI IMG/M metagenome (GOLD analysis project Ga0157364, IMG submission 111476) | Fungus gardens microbial communities from leaf cutter ant in Ribeirão Preto, State of São Paulo, Brazil - Atta sexdens ASBM2 | ecosystem: Host-associated > Fungi > Mycelium > Unclassified ...
GATACTACTGAATCGTAAAAACAGCGAAGATTCTGGGATACACTGATTGGCTCCTCGTTCCTCCCCCCCCCCTCCCGCCCAATAAGTTCACGAGTCTTTTATAAATCTTACGTTTGTACACCACAACAATGCGCGAGCGCTCCGGCAAACCGACATAATTAAAATTTTCTCAACGAGCACTTTGATCTGAAGATAAACTCTCTTATTGCCTTCTTTTTTCCTTCCCTCCCACTCCTCCCCTGCAAAAACTTTGCCCAATTTTACGTCGCGTACAGTCTTATCACAATCACACCATGTAATACATAAATCATTGTACAGCGTGGATTAGTTTTTAGACTACTTAATTGAAAATATGTACAGAAGTCGTACAAAGGGGGCGATTGGATCCAAGTGGTGGAGCTCACTATTTTACCTCAACGTCGAAATCGAGAACAAGCAGTTTTGTCTCCTCAGTACCATTACGACTACCTACTGCACACACTAGTTTCGTATCACTCGCTCGAATCCTCCACACAACACCGCCGCTACCACCACTTTCCAGAGCAACTAGATTCCTAATGAAATCACCTGCGAACACAATGTGAATATATGTTGTTCTTAACAATTGATTCTAATTGAAAATAAAGAGTGAATAAAAAAATACAAACCAGTCTTAACATCCCAGAGTTTTACTGTACCATCGTCAGAGGACGTAATCACAAAATGACTATTGAACTGAAGGCAAGTAACCGCCGATTGATGTTTGTTCGGACCGGAGAGAGTTTGAAGGCAGTGACCGCTAACAATATCCCACACTTTAACGGTAGAATCAGCATTGCCTGACACTAAGATATTATTGCGCAACTCCATCCCCGAGGTAAGAGATTGATGGCCCATTAGAGTATGTCTACAAGCACCTGTTTCTACCTCCCACACTCTTATACTCGTGTCCAATGATCCGCTAACAACGTGCACACCGTCGAACTAACAGGAAGGAAACGGCAAATGGACATTTGTCAATCCCGAAAGAGATGAAAAGCAAATCTAAGAGTAATACATATAATGCACTTACCTGGAGGGAATAAACACGGTTAGTATGTCCTTGTAAGGTATGAAGGCACTCCTCACGTTCCGGATTCCAAACTTTGACCATATAGTCGTAGGCACCACTGACCACCAACTTTCCGTCATATTGCACACATCTAACCGCTGCTAGATGCCCCACGAGCACATGTAAGCACTCCCCTGTGTCCACCTGCCACACTCTTAGTGTCGCGTCTCTACTACCACTGACGACCTTGTTACCATGCAAATGCATACACCTAACTGTTGACGTATGACCGTACAATGTATAAATACACTGGCCAGTCTCTGCGTTCCACACTTTCAAAGTACGGTCTGTACTGCCACTGATAACAATTGTGCCAGACATCTGCGAAGACCACACACCCCCAGTATGCCCAACCAATGTCCGTAAACACTGAAATATTGTGAAAAACATAGGATATATAATCTCTTCTCTTGTTGCTAACAATTAAATATCATATCATTACGCATTTACAATTTACCTTGCCTGTAACAGCGGACCATACTTTGAGTGTATTGTCATCTGAACCACTGACTATCCGATTACCAGAGAATTGAAGGCATGTAATAACATGATCATCATGACCTTTCAACACTTTCGGTGTGCGGATCGGTTTCGTCCTCCAATTCATTTTAATATTGTGCTGTCGCATATAAGCTTGCTTCCACGGCGACGAGTGGCTACTGTTTCGACAGTTCTTTCGTTTCGGTGGTGGTAGATCTTTCAAGTCCTCTATACCAGCTGCCTTACACTTCTCTTTCCACAGTAGATTGTCATCAGCTAGGAATCGCCAATTTCGGCAGGTTTGGGCAGCCCTCAGAAGATCCTTTGGCTCCAGAAATGCCAATACCGATAACGCCAACTCTTTCGGTAATAGCGATATAAAATCTCGTTGAAACTGCGGCTCTATCACTTGCATCATGTGACGCACCTGCGTGGGCTCGCATCTCTCTATTAGTTCGTCTATTGCTAACATCCTTTCTGCGTTTGACCATCTCTGCAATAAGTATTATTTTCACTTACTTTTTAAAAAGACTTGGATATAATTGATCACATTATTTTTTCTAACTCTATCGACATAATTTTTTGTTATTATTATAATATTCACTAAAAATATTAATATTATTTATATATAAATACTTGAAATTGCAGAAGCCAACTGCTCATTTCTGGAGGAGGATTGTCCTTGGTAGGAATGACACATCTCACGTGTTTACCTTTATCATCTAGCTTTTTTGCAGTCCTAAAACAGAAGAGAGGTATTAAAATGTAAGAACATATACCTATGTATAATTATATTTATGTAACAAGAAATAAAATACATACATTGTATGAGACTTTTCTTCTGGATTAAGTTTTTTACAAGGTAGACAACATTCCGTTTCACTTTTTCGCTTTCTTTGAGGCTGAACATCCGATGGCACACAATTATGTGATACTGGACTCTGAACTTGTTCTGAGAGAACCACTTGAGACTGTGATATAGGTGATTGGCAATTGTTGCTCTCAACTTCTGCTGTACACTCGGTATCGCAGAACAATCCACTATCGCTAATCTAAATGATAAAGCATTAATTAGAAAGACAGTTCATTTTGTAGCCATAAAATTAATAAGAAGAAAGTTATTTTTTGCCTTATTTACAAAATTTAACATTATTTACAAAAATAAAACTAAAGGAAAGGTTACCACTTCTGCTTGCTCTATAAAAAAAAAACAATATACAAACCAAACTGATGTTGACTTACTTCACTTTCTCCTTCGCTACTCTCTTCATCACCCTCTTCCTCATCATCTCCATAATCCTCGGATTCCTCGTCTTGTGGCAACACTGAATGCATAGGATCCAAGGAACTCGGTCCTGGCACTCCCTCGATTCCCTCAATTGGACTAGGACTAGCACCGCCTAGCTTATTATTGTCAGATATATTGTTGGAGGATGAAGGAGGGACAGACATTACTATACGTAATGTTAGGTTTATAGGTATAGTAACTGTAGATATAGTAACTGTACCTAAACACAAAGGTTAGCCATTAGCATTAGAATACAAATTGGAATACAAATTGATATCTTTTACTTCATTTATTACTTTCGCACACAAATAAATGATAATTTCATGATGAGAAAATTTTTACATGATATAAGATTATTCTTATATCATGATTTTAACATGCGATTATAATGGAAAACACAGCGTGTCGCTATCTCATCTCCTATCGCGAGATCGAAATTTCGAGCTGGTTGAAAATAGGTTGAAAAAAAAAGGAAAAGAAGTCAGATGAAATTTGCGAGTGAAAATCCGAAGAACGACTAATTATCATCGTTGTCGCGAGGATTCAACCTAACCTTGAATTCTCCGCACCGTAAACATGCGGTTGCGATTCATAACTTAATATGCATATTATAAAATATTGAGATCGGACAAAGATACACTGATAACAATGAGCTGATAGCCACACCCCATGTATCCTCGTAAACGACACGACGCGGATTCGCGACAAGCTGCGTGCGACAAAAGGGACTACGAGAAGCTGCGTAAAACGTAAAATAGGGGAGGGGTCTATACTTGGGACGAGCGCCGTTCCCGGTCGTCAGCCTTTCTTGGTCGATCGACGACGACGGTCCCCCGATGTGATGGGGATTGCTAGGGGTCCGGTCCGTCCGATGCGTGTCGGTGATGTCAGTGACGTGATGCCTCTATCAAAGGAGCATGGCATTCATCTCTCTCGCGTGCGGTACAGGTGGAGATGATCTTAGGTTAGAAACACAGGAGATACGCAGCGATGTAAAAGGGAAGAGAGGGTGACGTAAACCTAGAGCAGCGCGGATGTCGAAAGGAAGGCGAGTGACGGACGTAAACACGACGAGCGGGGCGAATCCATCGGGCGGCCTCCTGGTGGCTCTACCAGCTTTTTACCTCCGCACCTCCCGACTCCTACGTTCACACATCACACGTTCCCACAGCAGGTACATACATACATGTACGCGACATCAGGGCGCGTGCGCATGTAAGCTTCCTAAAGCATTCTAGGTTACGTTCCAAAACTACCTTCCCGAGGAAAATTTTACTCGAAATATATAGTACATGTACGTAACGTATACTATATAGTATATAGAGTAAAATCTTCCTCGGAGAGGAAGTTTTGGAACGTAACCCTAATTCCTGTCACACTGTGTCGTACTCGCAACTCTTACAAGTCGTGTTTCGTTGAATCGGAATTGTAGGTCAAATAATAGGTCTGTTCGCTTTGCTTAAAATTTCCAAAAATTTTTGCACTTGAAACGAACAAGTATGTTCTGAGATATTAAAAGGAGAGCAAGCAAAGATTCCAAATGCCAAAAGTGCAAACAACGTAATGATTATGTTTTCATGATTACGTTTAAGTCGTTTGACGCTTTTTGCAACGAGTATTCGTTACATCTTAACAAACTCGATTCATACCTATAATAATTGATTAAAGTTGGATTGAAGGTATACCAGGATAACAATTATTCAAAATGTTTTGATATTGTCATGATAATTTATAAATTATTTTTGTGATTATAAATTTTTCAATTGTTACTGCTGATAACTTGTATGGATTATAAAATATTGAAAGCAAAAAATCCATGGCATTACAATAATGTTTCTTTTTTATTTTATTAGAGAACAAAATGTCAGACAATATAAAGATTTTATTGAAGGAAGCTCGTGAGTCTTTCAAGCAAAATGAATATCTGGAAGTTATGAAGAAATGCAAAAAAATTTTAAAAAAGGACAAAAACAATTATGCGGCATTAATACTCTTAGCCCGTTCCATGCAAGAGGTGGAAGAATTTAAATCACAGGTATCCTTAGTTCTTCACAAGGCTGTGGAGGTGCAACCCAATAATCCATTAGCCTGGCAAGGTTTAGCAGCACACTATGAAAAAGCTCCACAGGACCATGATAATTGGGGAAAGTTAGCTTTAGCTTATTGCAAATTGTTGCAGTTAGATAGGTAGGATATCATTACAATTTGTAAAATCTTGAATTGTATATAAAGATCAGAAAAAAGAATACATATTTATGTTTTAGCGAATCTCCTAAATTCACACATTTTGTGAATAAAATTTCGGAGATTGTCTTGCGTGTCAAGAATGATGACATATTGTCTGAAGCACTGAGCACATTGAGCGCATTACGAGAAATTTCTACTAAAGAGAAGATAAATCTGATTGATAAGATCCTAGTGTGGATTTTATCAGAGTATCCTAATAATAGAATAAACAAGTATCAGGAGCTTTATGAAAATGTATTAGAATCTGTAATAAAAGACACAGATCTTGTGAATAGACAAGAGTATTATAAAAAATATTTAAAGATACTACATGATTCAAATAAACTTACAAAGTTGCTAACAGCTGCTCAAGACATGCATACTCAATTTCCACAGGATGCTTATCCTTTAGGTAAATTATTTTTTAATTCTTGTCAAAACTTGTATTTTTATATTCTCATACCATATAATCATTTTCTTTGCACAGAATGGTTATGCCGTATTTATTATGAAACAGAGGCATTATGTAAAACTAAACTTGAAATTGATATAACTCAGTTTTATGAATCACTTTTAAAGATAAATGCAAATTCCGAGGCTGCATTCATTGCAAAGGCAGTATATTTGAAAAGAACAGATGAATTAATTGACTCATGTGATTGTTTGAAACAAGTAGTCTCATTAAATGCACAATCATTTTATGCTTGGTTAATGTTGAGTCAAATATATTCCAAACTGTACTGCTGGGAAGAAACCGAAAATGCATCTAGACAAGCACTATGGTTAATAAAATCAAGTTTAAAGGACAAATTTCAACATAGAATCAAATTGAAATTACTTGAAGCAATAAGTAGAAGTAATAACAAACAAAAATTGATAGAAGCACGTCAGATGTGCGAAGAAGTGAGTATTTAATACGAATATTATAAATCTCGATATTTATTGATATGTAATAAATTTGTATTCAGTTGTTAAGTGTTGAGCCTTCCATACAATTACAAGTGATTCATGCACGCACAAATATATTATTGGATGAACCTGATGCTACTGTTATATTAAGTAACTTGGAATCTCAGGACGAAACTAAACTTCAAGCTTTTATTCTTAAAGCGTTGCATTTACAAAAGCACAAACAATACGAAGATGCTATTAACACTCTCGAGCTAGCTTTAGAAAATTCTGAAGCCTGGTTGCTATTTGGTAAAATATATTGGGATATGGAAGATTATAATCACAGTCTAATGGCATTTTTAAATGGCGTCCAAGCAGATCGCAATAATTGGGAATGTATGGTTTACTTAGGACATTATTATCACGAACATGGTAACGACATAGAACGTTCAAGAAGATGTTACCACGCCGCATTACAAATCAATCCGAATTCTGAGGAAGCTGGTATTGGACTAAGTACAGCTTATCGTCTTCTCAAGAACACTGTAAGCATCATACAAACATATTTTTCTATTAAAACACAAATTTATATGTGACAATTATTCTGACCAATCCTAATATTATACATTGTTTAGGATGCCAATATACAATTATTACAAAGGGTAACTATGCAAGGTACTGGACCAAGATGGGCTTGGCTCCAACTAGGCTTGCATTACTTGGATCAAGGTGATGCGGGACAAGCTATCACAGCATTACAACATGTGATCCGAGCTGATCCTAATGACAAGTATAACATAGCTCGCTATTATTTTATTATATTACAGAATATTAGGATATTTCTTGTCACAAGTATATATTTTGTACAGTCATTGTTGGGAATCTCTGGCAGATGCATATTTGGTACGCGGCGCTCATGCATCGGCACTAAAGTCATATCAACGAGCATTACAGCTGAGCCCAGAATCCTTGTATCCTATGATACAACTCGCAAATATCAAATTGGTAAGTAAAATTCATAAAAACATATAATATAATTGATACAAAATTTTTTCTGTAGCTCATTGGTCAACATAAAGAAGCTAAAGAAGATTTCGAGAGTATATTACAGAACGATAAACAGCATATTCTTGCATTAAAAGGTCTAGCACAGGCGTGTTTAGGTTTAGCAAGGCAAAATATCGAGAAACAATTTTTATGTCGGGCAAGGGAAAATCTACAACAAGCAGCAGACAATTTGATAGACGCTATTATAATGCGCAGTGATCTACTTTGCAATTGGAAATTGCTTGGCGACGTATGTTATAGAATAATCACTCTGCCAGAAAAATATTGCTACTTAAGAATTAAATCTGCTTTAATGAAGTGTGACAATCCCGAAAAATATATGAATATTAAAGGAGATGAAATATTGATGTTATCAATAAGGTAAAAAGAAATGATTCTTAAATATATTCTTTCATAATATGACTTATAATTATAATATAAATATAATATGACTTATATTCGTATTAGAAAACGAGATTAATATGAATTAAATTATTAAACGCAATTATTAATAAATTATATATAAAAGTTTGCACGATATATTAAATTTTTACGAATATTATCGTAAGACTTCATTAGTATTTTGTATTATTTTACGATTCAAAACTTTCAATTTTATTTATCAATAAACTTTTATTTTCAGATGTTTTTGTCGGGCATTATCCATGCAAAATTCTGCATTGTTATGGCATGATTTAACATGCTGTTATTTGATGCAACTAAATCGCGTTTCTACAATCAATAAGAATGATGTGGCGGCTAAGTGCTATGCGACTGCAAAACATGCCGTTAAACTCTGCCCACAATCGTGGCTACATTGGAATATTCTTGGTGTTATTTGTATGTCTGTATATATAAAAAATTATGCCCTGGCTCAACATTGTTTCATCATGGCGATCGATAGAGAATCGAACAATGCAATAGCTTGGAGCAATCTGGGAACATTATACTTGCATCTAGGTATCTAAAGATAACTATTTTTTAAATTTTTATTAGAATTATCTGCATTTTATGACAATCTTTTGATATATCTAGGAGATATTTATAAAGCAAATGAAGCATTTTCTCGATCACAACGTGCGGATCCTAGTTACGTGAATAGTTGGGTCGGACAGGGATTAATCGCGGAGAAGACTCTGAGAAAGGAAGCAATGGATCTGTTCCGACATTCGACACAATTGGGTTATCACAATCAAGCAGCTTTAGGCTATGCTCATTGGGTACTCACTACTCTCCTGAATTCCGCAATGAAGGAAGATCCACTATTAGTTTATGTTATCGAAAACATGCACGCAATACCTGCAGCAGCTGATATTCTTACTTGGTACACAGGTTAGCAAATAACGTTATCAGTTTAACGTGATACTCTTTTTCTACTTTAAGATAATTTTGGTCTTTTTTTCAGAACGCGAGCCGTATGATGTTTATGCTCTAAATACACATGGTTTATTATTGGAACGACTAAGATTGTACAATACGGCGGCTAAACAATTTTCTACAGCTTTAAAACTGAGTGAAGATGAAGAAAGGGATATGATATCCATAAACTTAGCACGCATCCTGATTCAAATTGGAACACATGAAAAAGCGGTAACATTATGCAAACAAGTAAAATGTGCAAATTTCAATTCTCAGTGCCATCTAGCATTATCTTTGTTCAAAGGTATGGAAATCTTAAGTTTTTATCTTTATCTTATGAAAATATAAATTCTCGAAATGGATTATTCATTTTATGTTCACTTTCTATAAGACTTTCTATCTGAAGTATTAACTTTGATGAAAATAAAAATGTCATTTATGTTTAGCCAAACAATATGAAGATTCGTACAACACATATGAAGCAGCTTTACATTGGCTAGCAGACACTGATGCGGATAAAGCTAATATCTTATGTGCGATGGCTGCGATTGCTTACATATTCCAAGGAGCAGATGCTGTTAAGACTTTACTATTTCAATGTATACAAATAGAACCACCTACTGTAACTGGTCTCTTAGCGACAGCTGCATTAGGAATTTTGCATGATGATGTCAATTTGACTTCTTTGGTATTGAATGAATTGAAATCATACGAAAATCATCATAAGTACGGTTATCATGTTGTCACACTGTCAGCATACTATCAAGTTATTCAGGGAAATCTCGTCCAAGCTATTCGAATACTTATCAAAGCTATTTTCAAACACCCTAGTAAGTAATTCATGTTATTATATATTATCAAATGATGAGCTTGCAAATTTATCTTTTATAATGAATGTGTAATATTATAGACGACGTTAGATATTGGATGCGTCTTGTTCGAGTTTTACTATTGGACAAAAATTTGGATGTCTTTCATAAATGTGCTCTAACGGCGTTGACACTAAGCAGAAATACGACTAATGCTGATATTGTACATGTTGCTTGCGCATCAGCATATAGTCACTTTGGTACGAAAGAAGGTCTCAGACAAGCTCAGAAAAATATATTTACATATCCCAATAAAGTTGAGAGCTGGGCTAATCTCGTTGCAGCTCTTTTATCCAGGTTGGTATTATAGAATGATATATTAATCTTGTCTGTTTTTTTTTTGGAGTGCTGAGTTGTCGTATGTATAATTATTTTATTTGTAGAAATAAGGATAAGGCCTGTACTCCAATTAATAGTCAGTGGATACTGTCACTAATATCAATAATAAAATCACAATTTTACGTTTCCGAAAATATGTCACAATGGTTACTTCACAAAGAGAAAGAATTAAGTCATCTCCAAGTTAACAAAGCCTCGCAGTTTAAATAAATTATTTTATTATGACTTATTGTAAAAAGTGTATTTTTTCTATCTTGTAAAAAAAACTATATATAAATAAATCTAAATTGGAGTTGGTTTTTTATTGAATTTTGTATAAAAAAGGTTATCAATTTATAGAAAGGTGCGTTGATTAAAGGTATTAATTATTATTTAACAAAAATAAATATAATTTCGTCATTATTGATTGAAACAAATCATATTTATTTATTTATTATCATTGGTTTAATTTTAAATCTGTCCCAGATTAATCAGGGTTATACGAGACATATTCTACAACTTCTGTTTATGGAAATGTTTTCATAAACATACTTACAAAAGATCCCGCAACGCTGGTCTACTATTATTACGCACAAACAATCGCTGTGAAGAATTAAATTGTGACAAATTAGATCGTGCGTCAAATCTCTTTTTGTCAAATCTTGATTTATCAATTATTATTTCCGCGCAGATATGATCTTCCAAAGTCTGTAAAAATATGATTTTATTTAATCTTTTATTCTAATAGATTTGATTCTAGATACACTTAATTTGTTAAGCTAATTTTACATGCACATAAAAATTGTTTACAAAAATAATAGTATAAAAAATAAAATATATAAAATATATTTCCAGCATATAACTGATATGACAAATTGATAATCAATAATTAGGAGTAGTATAGAAATGGACTGTTAGAGTATCAACTTACACTAGGTAAGATGTGCTCATCCTTTTTCAATAAAGTAATCAACTTGTAAAGTTCAAAGTCTTCAGGGATATTCTCCTGCGCCATAGTCTCTTCCAATTTTTCAATCTGTAGATATAATAAAAATAAAACATGTGTATGTTACATAAACATAACTACTATACTAATATATAATTGCTAATAATTACTAAACAAAGACTGTATAAACAGGATACATACCACATCTTTGAAATAAATTTCTTTTTGTGCATTGGGTCTGTCATGTTCTAATGATACTCTAAATATAGGCACTATCTCAGTAAACTTCTTCAAATTTGTGTAGGCTAAAACTTTCAGACATCTTATATGAATATATCGGACCTCTCTTAAAGAACTTAAGATTTCTATAGCTATATGAGGTGAATTCTGCTTAATGGCTAAAGCTGCTAAAAACGTAGTGGCTCTACGCATGATTATGAATCCTTTGTCATTTAATTCTTTCCAGACATTCAAGCCATACTGCAATGTCTCTGGTGTATTCTAGAAGTGTTAAGACTAATTATGTAAAGAACGAACTCATGAAAATTTAATCACTCTTGTATAAATGTTACCTCCTTATAACATGCAGCCATAACCAATATCAAAGAATTCCTAGGATATCCACCTGTCAAATCTTTGTTCTTAATTATATCATATATCTCTCTCATTTCTGCGTACTTTCCATGCTTATATAACAAAGATAAAAGAATCTGGTAACTGATTAATTGATCAAAGAAATTCTCAAACTTAGGATCCTTGAAAGCAGTGAACGCGAGATCTGGTTCGTCCAAGTAATACAGGGTACGCATCACTACAGGGCCAAAGATAAAAGTACCAAATCTCATCTCCTTGGTTTGATTATTAAATTTTGTCAACATTTTGATAAGTAACTCAATGTCTTCGGAAGTTTTCTGAGCTAAATGCAACATAGACTTTAGATCTTCTGTGAAGATCATGCTTGAGTCTGTATTGCATACTTCTTCCATTTTGCTGCGGAATGTATTTTCCACATTTAAAAACTGATTGCGAAAGTTCAATCGTGCATTTTCGTAGCCTTGCAGACCCAGGCTCTTATCCGAATATAAGAATCTGCAAGCTGTAAAGTGAATGTAACATTAATAGCTATGTAAATATAATATCAAACTATTGTATTAAACATGTAAAAAAATTATTTATAAAAAATATTTTAATTACGCTCATCTTGTTAAATATTATTCTATATAATACGCGTTTGAATATATTTTCTGAGATCAACTGAAAGTTATAAAAGCGTATAGTAACATGTACGTAACAACATGAAACGTGGATCATACTAAATCGCGAAAAAGATTAATGTAAGGTTAAATCGAATTACGTACAATTGAGGAAGCTATTCTTCAGAAGAGTATGGTTTGTCAGTCCCACATTGAACCTCAAAAGATATCTCATCGTCGCTGCCATTATTTCTGTATGTAGACGTCTTCAATCTTTCTCTCTAAATTTATATTTTAATCTTTTGAATGACGATTATCGGCAAGCACACGCTCAATGGTACACGAAATGAAGAAAAGAAGAACGCCTATGGACCGGAAGCCGGGTAGTCAATAGTCGATAAATCTCAACATGTAACTTCCGGTTCGATTACACTTCTTTCCTATTCGCA
>Ga0157364_1006316_pt1 | contig 12155 bp, 3 predicted proteins | sample AttsexASBM2_FD_111476 | JGI IMG/M metagenome (GOLD analysis project Ga0157364, IMG submission 111476) | Fungus gardens microbial communities from leaf cutter ant in Ribeirão Preto, State of São Paulo, Brazil - Atta sexdens ASBM2 | ecosystem: Host-associated > Fungi > Mycelium > Unclassified ...
CTTTTAATGTCATCTATCAAAGAAGCAACTGTAAAAAATATTGTAATATTTCATTGTATATTAGTTTAAATATTAGAAAAATTATCAAAAAATTTATAGTTATAATCTTCTTTTTAGATTTAATTAAATAGATTTAATGTAAGATATTTAATATATAAGCATAAAAATACATTGCATTTATCTAATAAATTTTTTATATATGTAATTTTCAATTAGATTTTTTTTTCCAAAACTATTCGATTCATCAAACAGCAGTGTATTTAAAAAGAAAGTTTTATTTCTGAGATATTCACTTATTTTATTAATAATTTTGCAAATACATCCGAGATATTATATTATAAATTACTTACAGAAACATATTGAAGAAATTATTAAAAAATATTGAAATTAAAATTGTTTTTTTTTTTTATATCACTCTCTTATTTCAAAAGAAATCAATACAATCAATAAAAAGTGAAATTAATAAAAAATGATTTTCAAATTATTATCACAAATGCCATAAAACATTTTATCAAAAGTGAAATAATCTAATTTTATAAAAAATCATCAAGATGTCAACAATATGAAAAAGATAATTTTTAAAAAAATCTTCGAAAATAAAATCTTCGAAATAGTTACAAAAAAATAATTTTTTAAGAGCTGTAAAATGAAAATGACATTTAATCATTAAAAATATATTTTTTTGCCGACATTGTTTGATTAGTTAACAATATTCTGTCAAATTGGAAATACTTCTTTCTTTTTTCTGAAAAAATATTTAAAATTATGTCACTTTTGAAGTAAGAGAGTAATATACCCCATGCAATCCTATGTATAAATAAAACAACATGTGAAATGCGACATTTTTACTCAATATAATACCAGAAAATATACACGAAAACGGTTTCGCAAAAACGAAAAATATGCGTGGTACATATTGCTTTGCGTATCAAGTTTGCAAAAATCACTATTTGATGCGAGTGCATTTAGCAGCGGAAAAATAAAGCTGCGATTCGATGAATAACTAGAATACTCTACATTGTATCAATTGGCTTGAATATGTTTTTTCAAAACATGCTTTAATGGCGCGCGTTTTCAAAATAATTATTAACGTTACGGATGCGGCATCCTAAAATGTTCAGCAAATAATAAGGGAATTGTTGTTTGTTATCGGAATAAATTATAACGACAAGCCATATAAAACGACCATGCAACATTTAAATCCGCCATTGGTATACATTGTAAACAATCCTTTGGAATGCTATTATATATTCGCGCGCCAGAATCGTATAAAACAAATACTGCCTGGCGTATGTAGTTCATTCGCTTACACTTGCGAAAGCGCAATGGAGCACGATGGTAGTTTCCGGAGCGGTAAATAATCCCACAGCAGGCTAAGCTGAGGAACCGAGAGCTAACAATAATTGGCAGTAAAATGAGTATTTCCGGTATTTATTTTTCGATATTTAACATTTAGCATTTTCGATATTGTTCCTAACTAAATATTGTCTAATTCTAAATCAATATTTTTAAATAGAACTTACATAATTAATAATCCTAAAAGCCTATATACATAATACATATTTAATGTTAATTATTATTATAACAATAAGTGTACTTATTAATGAAAACTAATACAGTTTAATAATACATTAAACATTTATGCTTTATTTATCGATATTATTTATTTTTATTGTCTTATAACTATAGAACTTATAATATATAATATTATTAACATGATTACCTATTGTATTATTAATAAAATTTCTATGCCACAGATCTGGCAATGAATCGAAGATTTATCCTCTCTGTAATTTTCGAAATATGAATATATCGGATTTCGATATTTCTTTACATTCCGATACTCATTTTTCAAATGTCTATTTGAATATTCGATCATTTTCGTAATATGCTATATTTTATACATATAACTTAATTTGTCAGATGTATAAATAGATGAATAATGGAACTATATAATAAAAAATCATTATTTTTTTAATACCTACAATTTACATTTTGCTTGGAGAAAAGGACACTTTTTACTTGAGTGTTTTATTACAATTCTGAATAATAATATTACATAGCATAATTCAAATATTTGTTGTAATTTTCACGTCGTTGAATCAAAATTCTTGTTATATTATTTCATGTTAATTGTTCAATTTTCATTAATAACGCATTCTTTTGTGCGAAGTTTTTTATATAAAAGTATATTCGGCAAATGAAAGAGATTCTTTATTGCAGTACTTTTACAAAACTTAATTTACAAAATATGACCGCTTTATCGAAAAAAAGCTCGTTTCATTGCGCAACAATGAATTTCATTTGTTCCAGGTCATACGATGGAACTAGCTGCATAAATTACACGATGTTTAATGAAATCAGAGCAACGTGCGCGAGCTATTGTCGACGCGGAGGAACTAAAGTATTAATTATGGATGTTATTATTCAATAATACATTGCCGCGATTTCTCGTCCGAAATTTGACCAAACGGTGTGCCGCGCCAGTTCTAACTCAAATCCGGAAATTACGCTTGTCACGATGCGAAATCGCGTGCGCAATCGAACGAAATCGATAAATAAAATCCGCAACTACAACGATGGTGGTAACTGGAAAAGAATATTTTCACACACGGAGAACTCGAGAAAATCCGTGAGAAATGCGCCTAGGGTCGTCGTAAAAATAAATCTGAATAAATCGAACGTTGCAAATCGGACGTGATAGATGCGTACGATTATTACTGCGGATTCACTGGACTCTGCAATTTTTCCGTTGGTATCGCTACACAACCAACTCACACCTACTATACTTTCTGATATTTCTTATATCTCTTTACATTTATTTATGTTATCTAAGCGTGAGACACATATAGTTCTTTATGCGGTTTCGGATGTATTTTGAAACTCCGCTATTTATATTCAGATTTATGATCGCAGTATTCCGTTTATTCAAGAAAGAAATTTAAATAATATTCAATATAATCTAACGAATTGATAAAAATGCGACATCCAGGAAATTATGGAGATAACTTACATTAAATTATTTATTAATAAATACCTACATTGAAAATTATTTATTATGATTAAATGACTAGTTGCTGCTGTGCGAGTGTCAATACGTCTCCGGTCTCCTACAATAAAAAGCAGTGTGCTGCTTTTTTTTTCTTTTGTTAACTTGTTCGACATTTCCACGACGAAACCATCACGTCAAATAAACGACAAGATAGATCGACAGACAGCAGTCCGGATGCGCCGAGAAAAAGCATCACCAAACTGTCATCCATAACCGCGAAATCATTCCCGAGAGACTTGGTGGCCACGTAACCATCGCCGATAGAAACAAGTGGCATGCGAGAATTCGAAGTCACGATAAATCGGACGTGTATACTCTGCATGAGGAGTCACTGTCGGGATATAAATAAAAGCAAGGAAAGAATGCAAACTCGAAAATATGCAACTCGACGATATATTTGAGAAGGAAAACATCTTAAGAAATGATACAATTGGAACATCGAGTATGAGGTTGAAGAGGGAATAAAAAGAACTTAGTTTCTTAGGATAAATGTGAACTTGATTGTCATAACGTTGAATAAACACTTATGCATGTTTCACTTACGATTTACATTTTATTTATATTCAAAAGCTGTAATTCATAATTTTTTTAAAACTTTTACACTGCAAGTAAGTTAATATATGTCTGTTAATGTATTATGCCTGTTAATTTAATTTCATATACAATCCGTATATGCAGCTTATCGATCACTGAAAAAAAAGAATACATGAGTAAAATACGTTTGAAACGCTACGTAAAAAAGCAAAAAATCTCAAAAAACATGTTTGCCGATAAGTTCATTCAGCCGTGAAATATTGGGACTGATGCTAATTACCGTTCGCGACAAATCATGTATTCCTTTCGCACGCGAACGCGAAAACTGATTAAAAAACTCACTGGCCGAAAGATATTAACGATATTAAATTATGAGTTGAATTTTATCATAATAGTCCAAGAGAAGGTGATAAAAACTATCCGTAAATAACCATTTAAAAACGGCAATTTATATTCAAAATATCGTTTTATAGAAATATAAAAATATTGACAGACATATTAGAATGTAAATTTTTCTTTTCATATTATTATTTAGATTATCTTTCTATTAACATTCGTAAGCCATTTGTCTAAATTATTCTAAGTATACATGATCTCACGTAGGTTACAGGAATTCCCTCATTTTATATAGGTATTTGTTTCGCTTACTAGCTTACTGTAAATCTAGGATTAGCATGAGCGTCTGACTTTGTGCAAACCAATAAAGTCAAACTCAACAATGAACATTTGAGCGAATTCCATGCGTTTCAGCCTCGGGCTGTATCACTACTTCGAAATAGAGCGAGCCTTGTGTTAAATACAATGTGCGTTAAATTCCGTGTCAGCGATCGATTAATGATAAATAGCATGGACGTTTCCATATTGCATTGCATTTATTGCTCGAAATTCATTTTATTTTAGACTTTATTCAAAATCTTTAATCGTAGTTTTCTTAATATTACAGTCGCTAAGTCGGGACAAAAGTTTATAACTCTACGAACTTCAAAATTCAAGCGGCTGTATAACTTTGTTAAAAACAAAATTTAAAAAAGAAATTTGAAACTTAAAATCTCTACTTTTGAAAGGTCACTATGTCTTTTGAGTGAATTTAGTAATTTTTATACTATATAGAGAATTGCTAACTCTGAAGAAATTTTTTTTCACTTTGTAGGTTTATCATATGCTTGAAAGAAATACATAAAAATTTTCGACTTTCTAACATAAAAGCTTAAAGTTTTCTCTACAAAATCATTTTTTGAAAATGTCCTTAAGATTTCTTGTTATTGTGTCACAGATAAAATATAAATAAAATAACACTACAAATTTTTGTTCCGATCAAATACTTTAACTCTTAAAACGTTTTTTTTCATTGATATAAATGGTTATATCAAATATTATTATATAGTCAGGTCATAAGACAAGTGTTAATTATAATTCATTAAATTTTTCAATAAATAATACCAAAGATTTATTACTGGAGACGTATACGCTTAAATATAATATACATCTCACTTTAATTTACACGTGCATTTATAAAACAGAAAACGTTTCACGTTACTCTTATTTCGCATATTTTGCACGCATCATAAACACAAATTATTCTCCATTTTATATGCTCGTGTATCACTCGAAAATTTTCCACATACTACATGACTGTGTTCCAATACCAATGTGAAATGACTGTCTCCCGACAGCGAAACGAATATCGCATATTAATTTGTTTATCGAAATATCGGCTGGTATTACATTATTCATACATACGCACATTTCGAGTTATATTTTTAAATAAAATAGATCAGGTCGAAAAAACGGATATCTATGGAATCAAAGCGAGCATCAAATGCCAGCAAATCGTAATTGATGTCATGCACACACGTATGGATTATTTTAACCAATTATCCTTTCGAGCCTTCGATTTATTTAGCCAATTGTGTTTACCACGCGAAGAGCATAACAAGGTTTTATGCAATGATAGAGTAATGTAGATAGCTAATTAAAAGTTTATCGGACAACAACTAAAGGGCTAAAATGAATTTACTTTTCTCTACGACAAAAGCTTTATGGATATATTTATAATGACGGAATCAAACTTTTAATGAATTTCCTGGAATAGAGGGACATATAGCATAACATAATTCTTTAATTCCAGTTTCCTCTTTTATACGATGTTTTATAGTGTCAATCAATTTTTTAATTGATTACTTTTGCCTAATACAGAAAATTATTATTATAATATCAAAATTTTTCTTAGAAAGTTTCAATATGTTATTGTTCTTAATTTACAAAATTAAGTCACATAATCGATATTTTATTTTACAACATCAAAATATCTTTATAAATTAAATATTTGTATTAAATAATTAATTTAAAGATTTAATTAAAGAAAATGATTCAAATTTATGTCTTATTTTTGTCAATAAATGCATTTTTTATTTCTGAGATTTTATAATATATATAAAACATAAATTATATGGTAAAAAGACACATTTATTAATAAAAATGAAGTAAATATAGATCGAAATATGATATTTATTCAACATATTCGTAGTACGTAAACACATTTAAGAAAATGAACGAAGAAGTATAAGAGATTTTTTACGTCACATCTTTACTACATAACATTTATTTTTTTTAAATCATATTTGTAAAATAATTTCGAAATTTTTCATTTAATTAGGTAAAATATATTAACTAAATACGTAAATATTATTTCTATGATTCTCTATTACATGAAATATATCGTTCGCAAATAAAATATCAGTGCAGTGTTATCTCCAATATACAAATATCCCTTTATAGAGTGAGATATCAACGAAACTTTTCTAACAATTTAATCGTCGCCGTCCATCGTTCGATAAGTGAAGAGAAATAGTTGACCGTGTGTCGTGAAAGTTTCTTCGACTCATTCTTGAACGAACTCGATAAATCGCGTACAGTTGAGGGTTAAATTGATGTCGCGACGTATCATTCTTTCGATCCTTCGATCTTTCATAGCGATTTACGCAACAAACCGTTTATCGCCTTATAAACTCCCTTGATAGCGTTCGCATACAGCGACAAATCACCAACAGACATCTTTTTATCGAGCGCAATTTTATCTAACCCCTCACTATACGCCAGACCAAGTTTATTGCCCGGCATTGTCTGCTGCCGCGCATATAAACGTCTTCCAATGTTCCATTCTATGCCATTAATATTGGAGAATCGTTTTTCTCCTTTCGTGTGAAAAAATCATGAAGTAACGAATTGTAAGTAACGAATGCGGTCTATTTCGAAAGGATTAACTCAACGAAATACGTGTTCATTGTCCATGTATGTTTGCATTAGTTTGCTTGGTTTATAATCGGCTTTATGTGCACTATCGGAAGCAACATGACAATTAATGAGTACAGATTACTTAATGACTAGACTAATCATTTAGTAATTTGTAATGTTATACTATTACACAGCAGCAAGAAGATAGATGTGGAGAGCGAATATACGCAAAAGTGTAGATTCGAACAAAGTTGTGGATCTCGGAAAACTCGGGATGACAAGTAACAATTTTCATAGTAGCCTGTGAAGATAAGATTCGGAGAAAATTAAGCATCATGGTAGTAGTGCGAGTCTCACGGACACGACAGATTCCGGAAGGTCGAAGAATAGGTTCAAATTACGGTTGACTCTATCTCGTAGAACCGCACGAATACGAGGCTATTCTTTACCTTTCGGCTTCCTCTCTTTTGCGCCATGGTTTTTTCCATTTCTCTCAAAATGTCTCAAATAGCAATATCCCACGGGAAAGAATTACGTTACGGGAAAAAAAGCTTTCGAGCATTACGCGAAGGAAGTTTCGCGATTGAGCCAAATGAAACTGTACAAACATAAATGTAGTCAATTTATTAGACGTAACAGCAATTGTATCAGTGGAAATCTATCGAGATAACTCTCATTCAAAGCGGAACCAATCTTGGCAAATAAACTTAGAAAATAATAATAACAATACTGAAAAATTAAAATTATACATACACAATTCAATGTACATATAAAATTAATATATACAACATTGTCCTGCAATACGAATATATACTAAAATATAATACTATAAATGTTAAATAGAAGCTTCAGATCTTCGACCATATATATGGACTATAATACTAACTTCATATCTGATATGATGATATTGCCTCCCATTACATAAATATAAATAAAAAAATCAATAAAATATATCAAAAAGTGTTTAAAGATACTTAAAACACAAAAAATATACATCCATTATTTTTATTATAGAGATAATTTGAATAGCCTGAATGTCAAATTGAACGTAATTTCATCATTATTTCCATATTTTGGGTAACATGGAGGGCGATATCTTCAATTCAAAAGAATACGGGAAAAAAGAGGAGCGTTAACTGTCCATATGTATATAATTGAAGTTTCAGACAACTTAACATAATTTACTATCTTTTTGGTCATGCATCTATTATCGGACTTATTTAAAAATTATTTCAAAAACCGATTATTTTCATATATCATATATTGAAATTGTTTGGTGCCGCAGGCATTCAACAATTTAAACATTTAAAACAGCGTATTTTTTAAAAATCATTTTGTATATCCAACTGAAATTACGTCAAAACATGTCACTGAGTATAGAAAAACGTGAAATTCATGTGTGCACTTGTAGTCAGCTCAAACATTGCTTTCGGTATTTTTGTATGGTGTTTTGTCCTCTTTTGCCTATTCATGTAACACACTGCAAATAATTGCCCATGTATATCATTTTCTACCTGTGGTTTTGATATATATACAGAACGATTCACGATGCGCTGCTGGGACTTTCGGGTGTGGCTTTGTTGGCGCTGCGCCATACGTATTCCAAGCGTCACTCCAGAATTTGCTTAAACAATCGAGGTATTATGCGTTCCTTATATGAAGAATAATTTTCATTATATAAAAATCTTATTGTTTTAACTGTTTATAATTGGATGGAAGAAAAAAGGAATTAAAAAAAGATCAAAATTTAATAAAGCAGTGAGATCAAATTATATATTTTTATAATTGAATCTGAAAAATAATAATATGCATATATTTCAAAAATGTGATATAACAAAATTTTATACAAAAGAATTCTGGTAATCTTATGAATTCATAATTGGTTTCCTTCGCATAATGTATTTCATTGGAATCCTCATTTGAAAAATATTTCAATATTGTTTAACTTGTAAGTAAAGAATGTTTCGTCAAAGGAATAACTTTTCGTTAAAATATATACGTATAATTAAAAATGGCATATCTTACGAGAATCGTAAAAAAAAAATAATTACGACTGACTGCCTAGATTTTCCGGTTCTGTAAGATAAGAGAAATATTTGTCGGAAGATTGAGTAAAATATTGCACCGCACGGTGTAGCCACGATAATTAATCGTCTCTCACGTTAGAATTAATTACTGGCTCAGTTGGACATAATTATAGTTAACTCAGCACCGATTACCGTGCGCGAACGATGCACTCGGTGTTCCTATTTCAGCGATTTGTAGTTACTTGATTCGTGGCTCGGTCCAGCGTTAACTGATGAATCTGTGCGAAAGTTAATTCGACAATTCGATACATCTGGCGCTTATACCGGAAATAGATATTCGCGTTGGTAATCACGAGTACGGATTGCTCGCACCACTTCGAATTCCAATTAAAAGTTAAACGGTTCCTATCAGGACTAAATTACCATTTGCGCTGGCAATCAATTCGTATTCCCAATAAGTTCATTAATTAAAGAACCAAGTATAAGACACGATTGATGAAATATTCATTTTTAGCTTTTTAATGATTTAACGACTTGTCAGCCTCTTGAAAGGATGTTGAAAAGTAATTTAACACTTGAACTTTCTAACAAGTAGCTTATGGAAGATCTTGCTTTTTAAAAGTTTTCTGAATTCAATTCTGGTTTCGAAATTCTAAAATTCAAATTTCAAAAAACTAATCTGATTATCATGAAACTCAGTTTTAGAAGTCTTAACATTTCTGAGTTTGAATGTAACTGAAAATATCAAATTTTAAAACAATAGAAATCTCTATGAAGAACTCTCACTGGATTCATAATCAGAAAGTCAGTTTGGAAATCAGTACTAACTGTTTACATAAAATTGACAAGCTTCTAATAAAGCGAAACTGGAAACTTAATGTTGCTTCACAATAAAAAAACTTCTTAAAAACAAGATTTATGATAATCAAATTATATTTTTGAAATTCTGTCTTCTATATTGAATCCATCGTTTTGATTTTTTTTTATTTTTTAATTCAAATTTATTTTTTAACTCAAATTCGAATAAAGCATTATCAAATTATGCCATAGGGCAAATTTCATAACAATTGAGCAGCAATTTATAAAATAAAAGAGGAAGACCACAAACAGAGATCAGTCCACAAAGGATTAAATGAACGTAGATGTAAATACATTATTCATTTCAATATTATTCCTAGTATTATGATTCATTCATTTCATATAGTATTGACTTTTAGTAGCTTTACTTGTTAATGATTTAGTTGAATAGAGGGACGTGATATCGATTCATTAGACGTATATCGAATGCATTTGGGTCACAAGTGACTTGCATTAATTTTAGGCAATATCGTTTGGTCTGATCGATGATGCACTAATCAAACCACATGCAATTATCGTAAACGGTACAGATTGAGGCCACTAAATCTGATCTGAGTAATGCGTCATTTAACAGCGACACCGTGATTGTCTTCAATAATGTTTCGTATGCTTCCTACATTCCGTAATTGATCGAGAAGACATAATCGCGACATTAAAACCGAATTAGAGCGCGTAGAAGTGTATCTTCTCATTACTGCCAGAGGAATATCCTTAACAGGATCAGCGATTACGCACCGCCTATTGTGCACGTGTTCAATCTACATACGATATATATACACACGCTATTCCGCCGAAACAGCGGTCTTACTTTAGAAATTACTTTCGCAACATATTACGGCAACTCGTCGCATTACGATGAAAGTTGGATGACATTCTTTCTTTTCACACAAGAAATCCCTGCCGGACCAAAATACTTCGTTGTAGCGCGGCAATGTGAAATAGAAATAAGCTCCGCGCTTCGAAAACTTTGGGGATAGACATTGTGACCGAAGTATATATAGAAGGATACTTGGGGAAAATAGAATTATTCTGTTATGCGAAATTTTGCAGGTGAAACAAAAAGCAGTTTCTATCGTGAAAAATAATTCAAAGAAAGTTTTATCACGCTAAATCGAATTATCGATCTTAATAGATAAAAATGTAATTAAGGAAAATATGATTGTCAAATTTGCGATTAAGATAAGAGAGAGAGAGAGAGAGAGAGAGAGAGAGAGAGAGAATTTTATTATTTTAAAATAAGTTAATTAAGACAAATGAGATATAAAATATTGAAAACATCTCAATAAAAAACAAATACAGAAGAAAAAACACATAATAAATAAAATAATAAATAAAATAATATTTTAATGAATAAATAAAAATATATCCAATTAATTGTTAAAAGCACAAGTCTCTTTTGAAACATTGTAAAATCAATGAAAAATATACTAATGATACATTTAATGAACCAAAAGATCAGTAGATTGATGAAATAACATACTTATCATATTACGAACTGCGTTATGTTGTGCGTAGGGCTTTGGAATTGCATTTCTCGCATCGATGGCAATAATTGCGTGCACCATTTACCTGCTAGTAGAACTCGGTTACACTTGCAGGTAATGAGGAGAGAGAGAGAGAGAGAGAGAGAGAGAGAGAGAGAATCGTTCAATCTCCGCGGAAACCATTCCACAATATTATTCGTATACATCCTGTGATCACACATCCGGATCCAATGATCGTTAAGCTTCACCGAAGACATAACATTCGCCTTAATCAGTCAATAGATACAGTGCAAGTAAAAATATCAGTTAGCAGTTTCATTTCGTATTTATGATTACGTACTGGCTAAATGAATTTGAGATATATGGAATACAGTTTTAACAAATTAAACTTTAGATGTACAAATTTAAATGTAAAAAAATCATATCAGGAAATTTCGAAAAAATTTTATCACAATAGAAAATTAAAATTAATATTAAACATGAGAGAAATAGTTTTATTGAATTTCTGCTAATATCAAATCACATGAGCTCAATAAATATGTACATTTAATACATTAAAACCAATTTAAATAGATATAATTCTTTAAACTATATGATGATATAATTCAATATATTACATGTGACTTTACATATTTCACTTATTAAAGTTTATGCTGTATTTTATGACAGATTCTGGATTGGTGCAGATCTGAAATTCTCTTTCTAATGCCATTCGAACATAAAATAATAATTCCATCACTCAACTGTTCTGACTTTTGCTTTGCAAAAAGTAAAAATTGTTAGGTATATTAATTCTTACATCCATTAAATGTTGCAATATTTTTTGTGTAAGATATTTCTGTGTAAGATATAGGATGTATAATTAGTGTTTTTTAGAAAACAAACTGACATATTAATTTTATACACACACACACACACACACACACACACACACACACACACACACACATACACACACACAAAATA
>Ga0157364_1006317_pt1 | contig 12155 bp, 8 predicted proteins | sample AttsexASBM2_FD_111476 | JGI IMG/M metagenome (GOLD analysis project Ga0157364, IMG submission 111476) | Fungus gardens microbial communities from leaf cutter ant in Ribeirão Preto, State of São Paulo, Brazil - Atta sexdens ASBM2 | ecosystem: Host-associated > Fungi > Mycelium > Unclassified ...
AATGTTTAATTTTAATTACAGGCATTTTATAAAAAAAAACAATTTAAAAAAAAAAAAATGATGAGTTTGCTTTAAAACTTTTGAAAAAAGGAAAAAAAACTTTTTTTATCCCCCCCCCCCCCCGACAGTCAGTAAATAATCGTAAGTGATAAAGGCACGTGTAAGTGAAAATAAGCTATGTATTGAATAAAAGCACTTCATGCCTTTCATCACTTTTTATAACTATTATTTATTGACTGTCAGGGAGGATAAGCATAGTTTTCATCCATTTTTACAAATATTTTTAAAGCAATCTCATCATTTTGTTTTATCCAAATTATCTTTATTTATAAATGATATGTAATAAAAATTAACATGACGTCATTATCATAATCATTATAAGATCAAAATATTGTTGAACGTGCCATTTTATATAACAAAATAGTAGGACAAATAGTCGTTAAATAAATATTTAACTTTCTTTTTTTACCGGCTCAAATAGTAAGCTGGAGCCAGCTTGCTGCCTTTTTACCAATCAGTAAAAAAAAACTAAATGTGTATGACTATTTGTATTGCTGTTTTGTTATGGTGGTACGACATAAATACTAATATTTCTATGGGTTAATACTACACTTCCTTTACTGGCAACACTGAATTAGGTCTGCCAAGAATAAAGTATCCAGTGTTTTCGATACCTCGGCGAATATTTCATCGACTGTGCCTTCTGCATTAATCTGAAAGGAAATAATTAGTTTATAATTTGTAGGATACACAACGGTTGAGAATAAATGAAAAAAATATTACATATCTGAACTTACTCTCATGACTTTGTCTTTGTAATATTCGACAAGCTCGTTGTTTTTTACATTAAATATCTCGATTCTTTTTTGTATTGTTTCCTCAGTATCATCTGCCCTGTGCTGCACAGCAGCACGTCCAAGGAGTCTCTCTTTCATAGTATCATTCGCTACATCGAAGAAGAGAATTAAGTCGACAGGGCAAACCTGTGCAGCAACATAATGATAATTTAAAGCAGAAGAGATATATATAATAGTAAAGAAAAAAGGGCTTACCTTTTCCTCGAAGAGAATTCCCTGATCCTTCTCACGAGGGTAGCCATCGATAAGAAAGCCAGTCTTTGTGGTTCCTTCCTCATGAACTTTATCCATCTGTTCCTTTATGAGCTTCAGCACAATGTCCTAGCGGAACCACATGATCTTCACACTGAGAAAAACTGGGTTTGTCGCGTAAGATACGCAATATATATTTCTCTTTTTATTTTTTGTTTCATTCTTTCGGCGCATACACAATTTCGATTTTCAGTCTTATATTTTTAATAATCATATTTATATTTGTTTATTACAAAATTTATATTATTTATATAATTAAAAAATTAATGTAAATGCAAGTTAATTAGTTCTTGAATGATAAAACCAATTAATGGAAATTTGCATATTACATACCGTTGGCACAAATAATCCCTTGGACATCAGATCCTGAAGTGTTGCACCTCTTTCGCTGCCACTAGCAACTTCTGCTCTCAGTAAATCACCACTGCTCAAGTGAAGAAATCCATATTTTTCAATCATACGGTCACATTGCGTTCCTTTGCCGCATCCCGGCCCACCAATTATCCAAATTGTTTTCATCTTCCCTGTATAATTTTCCTCTCTCCACAGCAAACACTAAACTAAAAATGGTGACTATTTAAGTTTCCTTGAAAATCCAAAGGAAAAAAACTAGAAGATATATGCAATATATATAATTTCAATTAAAATTGTAGACTCGCTCAAATGTAATTTCAAATACTTTTTTAAATAACTTTACAGATTTTTCAATTTTATTTTTTCACATATAATATATATTATACATAAATGACTGATAAATTCATTTTTTTTATATTCATCATTATATGTTAAAAAAAACCATTCAGCATTTGAATGATTTTATTGAACCCTATATACATATTTTCCTTTTTTATATTCATCGTATGTTTTATATTTGTATTTTACTTGTTTAATTATTATTTGTTTAACTACATTCATTTACATTTAAAGAATTTTTTTAATTTCTTGTGCATATTAAAAATTCAAAAGATCTTTTGACATCCTAAACAATGTGAACCCCGAGTAAAATTTCAAACGCGTATCGATTTCTCGCATAATTGTCCCCCACAAGACGCGCCTGCGTCTTCAGAAAAGCTCGTTGACATTTCCGGTATCTCATCACCTTGAACTTTCTCCAAATGTCTTACGGGCCAAGTATAAAAAGAAATAGAAAAAGAAAAGAAATGAGAAATCGCATATTCTCTCGATTTATTTTTGGTGTTACTAAATAAAATGAACACATTGAATCACGAACTTTGTGAAAGCTATTCTCATAAGCTTGTTTTCTAATTTAAATGGAAAGAGGTTGGAGAACAGGTTAAATTACAAAAACTGATTTCGAACACTTGTAAGAAATATTCTGACACAAACGATGATAGTTTTAGCAATATCGGCCGATTTCGAGTACGATTTAACTCACTCCTCGTCTCCGTTAGATTCTGGTTCGAGGAAGAGAAAATAAACTGGCGACGACCTTGAAGCTTCTCGGTAAACCCGTTTGCGTATCGATTGTCGGAGATGTAGAGTTCAACGTAGAAATGTATGAGCGCGATAGAAGAGCGCGGGAATGACTGAAGAGCATTTGGCTCGATCAAGTCGTTTTCCGAGATTACGTGATAATAGAGCTGCGTATTACACAATATCATAGAAGACAGACCTATACAAATATAGTAACGCTTAAAAATAAACCTGTGGCGAATGTATGAGGATCCCGTCTGTGTTACGAAAGCTATAACTTATATTCTGGATCGCAATTTACGTAACCGAAATATTAGAATGAGCCTTCGCGTTACATGATTCCTAGAATTATGCAAATGAAAATTGTCGTCATGTTAATTAATGCGATTCGAGCAAGGCGAATGAGAAAAGTTAACATATATTTCTCATGTAAGAGATTGTAAAATATAAATTACGAAAAAAATCGTTCGTTTAAGTACTTCACTTCCTGGGTGCGACTAATTGTGGGTGTTGTATATCATATCGATGCAAATATTACAACTTTTTAGACACAATCTCCACAATCTCCCACATAGCGTAATCGAACGCTAGACAAGATCAGTTTTTGAGAGGATAATTGTCAAGTATCTATATTTCAAGGATATGAGCTGCTTCCTGAAAATGAGTCATTTCCTGAAAACATCGCGATGCAAATTGTGAGGCGGGCGAAAAATTATATAAAGTCTGTGTTCCAAAATTCACTGCTAGCGCTAAAAATCTATAGTTTACGTCGTGTGTATTATATATTTTTAGCACTGGCAATAAATTTTGGAACACAACCATACTTACGTCTGTTCCTTCGCACGTCAGCAAATATTTCAAAACAGATCACGTGATAGAAATTGATGAACATCAAGAGTCAATTTTGATTACGTGATTTATTTTGACACTGAAAGTGAATGTTGAGTGTCAGCTTGAAAAAATACCTTTTCATCTTTCATTTTGTCAGAGTGTATCTTGTATACTTTGAAATGAAGTGAAAATTACACAAATATGCAAATTTAATAGAAACATTTATGATTTCATTGGTCATTATCTTGTAAATTTATAATTTTGACTTCGCTTTAAGATACACAATTGACAAAATCAAGTTTTGGAACGCACCTTTGATTGGCTATCTGAGATGAAAATTGGACAAAACTGTTAGTAAGTGCGGGGAGGAGCACTATCGCAATTTTATACGATGCTCTAACCTCTCGAGAACGCATGTTTTTTGCTTGATGCCATCGTCATCCTGTCGGCAGTCGCGAAGCATTAAAAAATTAATTCGCGGATAACGCGTGTGATAAGAACTTTTTGGTTGAAAGAAGAAAGATTCCAAGATGGTAAGCTTTAATGCGAGAAACGCGAAAGTGTCATTAATCGTCATTAAGTGTCATTATAAACTTTATTCATGTCGATTCATCATATTCATCTCATCTTCACGAAACTGACTCTCGAGACGCCTCTTGCATTATCTCGTGCCTCGCTTTTATATTTAACATTTGTTCTTCGCTTTTTATGATCACTCACTGCTTTTATTTAACGTCATGTTCTCTCATGGCAAGGAATACCTCACCAAATTAAAGAGATTATTCAGATATCTCGCAGTTTTTGCGACTCGTCGCAATCATCATGTAGTCGGCTCTCTGGTCCGATTTTATAACCTTATATGGAAACTTATTTCACGCTGAATCCTCCCCAGAAGAATTTGAACAAAAAGCTAAAATTCGGAAAATAGGATGTCCTAAAGATACTTTTTTAAGAATTGTGTAAAAGATATAAGACGTTTTGATGTTATTTGAAGTTATTCTTGTTTATTGATTCCAACAGTCTTATATCCATTTCTGCCAGACAACTTTCATTTTTAATTAATTTTATTCCTCATCTTTTCTCAATTCTTAAAACTAGAAAGAGAGAGAAAAAATAAGTTAAACCATGAAAACCATTAAAGTTAATCTATATTGATAGAAATGGACATTAATGCATGATGTAGAATGTAGATCTTCGAATGACGAAGATTCTGATCTTATTGTTTTTCTTATCGTTCAATAACTTTGCTTCAATTACTTTACAATTTATCTTTAATAGGAAAATACGCGAGGATATCTAGGTACTTAAGTTGAAATGATGTAAATGTATCTATCATTGAATTTTTCTCTTATTGATTAAATAGCAACCTCAAATAATCCTACTGAAGGAAGGTACGGATACGTCTCAGGGAAAGCAACAAGTTATATCCAATATAAATGCATGCCAGATAGTTGTGGATGCCGTTAGGACCACTCTAGGTCCTCGCGGTATGGACAAGCTCATAGTCGATCAAAATGGAAAGAGCACTATATCCAATGATGGTGCTACCATTCTGAAATTATTAGACATCATTCATCCTGCTGCTAAGACTCTTGTGGATATTGCAAAATCACAAGACGCTGAGGTAACAATTATTTTGTACTTATTAATATTGCACTCTCTGAAAACAATGGCAATATTTAGGCCGACGTGTTTTTTTATAACACATCGACTTGGAATAACGCAATAAGAATAACGTTATACTGACAAGAATTCAGAGAATATCAAATCTAGAACGTATAGACTGACAATTTCTTAAAGATTTGTGATTGTTTCACAAGCGTTCAAACAAAATAATTTTATGAAGATAAAATAGGGTCAATAAAGAAAAAAGAAATTATTGATTGAATTCTATTATTTAATAGGTTGGAGATGGTACAACCAGTGTAGTTTTGTTGGCAGGGGAGTTTTTGAAACAAATGAAACCATTTATAGAAGAGGGCGTACATTCACGTATAATAATCAAAGCTCTTCGTCGCGCGCTTCAAATAGCTAAAGATAAAATTAATGAACTAAGCGTCAAATTAGACAGACGCGACATGGACGAACAGATTGAGCTTCTGGAGACATGCGCAGCCACAGCTATGAATTCCAAGTTGATATATCAACAAAAGAATCATTTCAGCGAATTAGTTGTCAAGGCTGTTATGAAGCTAGATGAATTACTTCCTCTGAATATGATTGGTATTAAAAAGGTAGGCACTTGACCACCATCGGGATCACACATAGAAACAAATTATATTTTATGAAAGATTTTAATATGCTGGTGTAATTAATTTTTGAGTGTAACATATTTAGGTTTCTGGAGGTGCGCTGGAGGATTCGGAACTAATTGAAGGAGTGGCCTTCAAAAAGACCTTTTCATATGCCGGATTCGAAATGCAACCGAAAAAATATGAGCAATGCAAGATTGCATTACTGAACATTGAGCTGGAATTGAAGGCCGAACGGGACAATGCCGAAGTGCGTGTGGACAATGTGTCAGAGTATCAGAAAATTGTAGATGCGGAGTGGCAGATTCTCTATGATAAGCTCGATCAGATTCACAAGAGCGGTGCGAAAGTAGTATTGTCCTCGTTGCCGATCGGTGATGTCGCAACGCAATATTTTGCAGACAGGGACATGTTCTGTGCCGGTAGAGTACCTGACGAAGATCTCAAGAGAACGATGAAGGCATGCGGTGGTGCAATCTTAACAACGGTGCACGACATAAAGGACTCTGATCTTGGAAGTTGTCAGACTTTCGAGGAAAAGCAGATCGGTGGCGAAAGGTAAATTAAATGATCCATCATTCAACAATATCAATTGTAAGTCGATCTGACATGATTTATAATTGTATCTTTAGATTCAACTTCTTCTATGAATGTTCGCGAGCGAAGACGTGCACATTTATCCTGCGTGGAGGCGCGGATCAATTTCTAGAAGAGACGGAGAGATCCCTTCATGACGCGATCATGGTCGTTAGACGCTTGATAAAAAATGATGCAGTGGTTGCTGGTGGTGGTGCCATCGAAATGGAACTCTCCAAGACTTTACGCGATTATTCGCGTACTATTGCTGGAAAAGAGCAACTTTTGATAGGAGCAATAGCGAGAGCTCTCGAAGTTATTCCGAGGTATGTTTGCTTTAAGGTAACATTCAATACGTTATCCTTAAGACAGAAATTTCACTTTTTAGAGAGAGATTCATTCTAAAAATTTTTAAGTATATATTGTGTTTTTATTCTTTAAATTTTAAATCCTTTAAGGACAGCGCCATTTATTTATTCTGTTACCTTCGGAATTTTTATTCTTTTTTTTTCACAATGAAAAAAGTATCTAAAATGGAAATAAAAATTTTTCACTATAAACTTTTTGTATAATACAACTTTTATATAATGTTAGAGGAGCAAAAATTGAAAAATTTTTCACTTGATAGACGACTGCTCGTTTAGTGCTTCAAATATATTGTATATTGTATATACACAAATGTTTACAAGATGTAGTAATTAATGAAAAGTATCGATTTCAGGCAATTATGCGATAACGCTGGATTTGACGCGACGAATATCTTGAATAAATTGCGCCAGAAGCATCATAAAGGTTTGCAGTGGTACGGCGTTGATATAAATTCAGAAAATATCACGGATAACATGCAGTACTTCGTCTGGGAACCGGCAATAGTGAAGATCAACGCATTGACTGCCGCTACGGAAGCCGCCTGTCTCATCCTTTCTGTCGACGAAACTATCAGGAATCCTAAGAGCAGCCAAGATGGCCCGCAACCTCCAATGGGACGTGGCATGGGCAGACCGATGTAATCTGTCTGTCCACTTAATTTCATCAAAACTAGAGATCCTATAACATAGTCTGATCACGAGCGATTTTGTCAAAATCCTCCGAGACAGAAAAGTACTCTCTAAAACTTTTAGAGTGAATATCACTCTTTCAAGATTGGCTCAATTTTCACTCTTTAGAGTGAAATTCCACTCCAAAGAATAGTAGAGAGTAGATATCATTTCTTCTTATATGTATGTATTATGTACTATTTCACTCTAACTTATATTGTTTCACTCTATAACTTTAATTATGATTATAGAGTGAGATAGTATATATATATATATATATATATATATATATATATATATATATATATAAAGAAGAAATTGTATATATCTTTCTTTCATATAGTTTTGACAAAATTGCTTGTGACCAGATTAGAATATTGGGTCTCTAATCAAGACTAACTATAAGAGAACTATGTAATGTGAAATGAAAGCATAGTTTATAAATGCGAGCATTATGTCTTTGCAGCCTTTTTTCTCGTCATCTTTTGTACATGCTAATATTTATAACGAATCACAATGAGTTGACAGATTAATTTCCTGTTTAAAATAAAATCTTATTGTTCCTTAGATATGCAAAAGCACCTGTATTCACGAAAGTTTGCATAAATGTTAAGTGTCCTTAATTTTTTCCATCTATATTTACATCTTCTTACCGAATCATCGAAATTCTTAAATTCTCCATCCTATTTTTCTTTCAAATGATCGAAAGCGGATTTTTAAGCGGATTTTCAATCGATTCGATTTCTGAAATTTCTACAGGATGTCCCAAAATTCGCGCATTTAGAGTACAGGACATGATACTTATTTGTATTAAAACAACTTTTTCCTTTTGCAAAATTGCATCTAACAAGTAGTTTTTGTAGAAGAATAGGTGAAGTTACACGAATAAAGGCAAAAATTATTTAATTGAATGTAATTTTACCGGAAAAAATCATTTGTTTTAGCACAAAAAAACAACTTTTCCCTTTAGTAAAATTGCGCCCGATAAGTTTTTGCGGAAGAGCAGGTTGAAGTTAACAAATTGAAGTTAACAAATAAACGCAATTATCGGATTATCACAATTTTGCTAAAGGAAAAAATTGTTTTAGCATAAAGTGTTATGTTCTGTACTCCGAAAGCACGAATTTTGAGACATCTTGCTATATAGCTATTTAAATTGTTGCATGAAGTTTAATATTATTAAAAGAAAATAATTCGATTTGAATGATAAAGATTCTCATTTCTTCAATTTTTTAATCTGCCATTCCTAGAATCGTTTGTAGAGGCGCTAATTACTTCTTCTGGACAAGATGGCCACTATTCCTTCGATGAAGTAAATTCGGCTCTTGAGATTCAAATATCGCGAACTGTTGCAAAACAAATTAAAAGAAGAACATACAATTCTACAGAAGATCCCAAAGAATACTGCAAATTAAGTTTATTTTTCCGTATATAGATTCGCTTATAAATTCTTTGAGCATTAGATTTTCTGAAGAAAATACAAATGTTTTCAACTATTTTCATTTATATCCTTCCACATTCAAAACTCGTGAGCAACGTAATCAGTTGTTAGAGATTGATAAGAGTAGTGACTTATTTAATGAAGGTATTGTATGGCACAAAATAAAAAATACAGGACATGATATCTACACTGGACGACATGCTTACTGCTGCTAAATTTGTATCCAAAATTCAAGCTGTGCTATCATTGTCGCAGCAATAACAATAGAAAGATCATTCAGCACTTTATGGCGAATTAAGGCATGGTTGCGTTCAACAATGTCTGAATCCAGACTTACAATTAGTGGCCTTAGCATACTAAGTATAAAACTAAAACAGAAGTTTTTGAAACAGTTATAAAAAATTAAATTTTTTTATGAAAGTGCCTTTTTAAGAATCAAAGGAGTATGTAAGTCTACCGTTAGATGTATTACACAAAAATTGTTCCCTGGTGAAAATTTTTTTCAGAATTTTTCATATAATTTTTAAGATAAATTTTTATATAATTTTTCAGAATTTCTATATAATTTTATAACTCACATTTTTTATATGTGTTAATTATAAAATATTGTAAGATTTCTAAGATTTTTTATAAGTTTAATTTCTGATGAAATATTATAAATCTAAAAAATTAAAAAATGTTTTTTAAAAATTAAGGAATGAGAAATTTCAGAATATTTAAAAATTCACTTGTACGAAAAATTCTGAGAAAAGATATAAATTTTCCGAATATTTCTGAGTATTTCTGAAAAATGTTCCAATTCGAATAAAAATTATGAGAAAAATTTTCGCCAGAATTCTTTATTAAATTATGAAATATATGATATAGCTATATAAATAAAATTATGAAATATTGCCATATCACTAACCGATCGAGTTCGAAATGAGAGGAAGGGAGGGGGAGGGGACATCGAACTCCTGCTTTCACCAGCTTTCACTACGATCCGTTTGGTGGCCTTGTCTAGTTCTGTCGACTGTCGACTGTTCTGTCCACGCGTCTTTGGCCTCATCAACATTGTGATCGAATCGTGCTACAATTATAATTAATACTCTATAGCGAGGTCAATGCCAGCGACGGCGACAAGAGTGATGGAACGAGCAATGGCGATCGTGGATGACAACGCGATGGCTACAATCTCGTAGTCACAGGTGTAAATACGAGATTCCTTTTCTCTCTCTCCTCCAGCTCATCTTCTTCTATCGTCCAGCCGGTGCGCGTCCGACGTCCGTTCACCGTGAGACGCCGTGCGAGACATGTCACATCCTCCAAGACCACGATAACGATGGCATCGCCCGACAAGTCGCTCGACGGGATTAAATCACATTTCACACATGCCGGTGACGAGACCGAATGGATCCCATTATCGCTGACATTGGTAGAGTATCCGCAAGGTCAGTACGAAAGCACGGCGTTTCTTATTGTCAGTATCTCGAGTTTTCACCTCTTCGTTACCGATTGTTTTACACACTGCCATGATCATGTAGATAAAACTTAGCCAGGCGCATTTATTCATCATAATATTTAATTATATGCCAATGTTTATAGAAGTTATAGAAATTCTTGTTATGTATTGAAATACTGAAGAATTTGTGAAATCGTTTTGGATAAAAAGTTGTCAACATATTCTTATTCAAAATATAAATAATAAGGAGCATATAGCCGTAATGCAAGATATCTTAATGCAAGATTTTAAGCGAAAATCATATATTAAAAAATTTTTAATATAATAAAATAGATATTTCGGTCAAGTCTTGATCATTATCAGTACAATAAAATATAAAACGATGTGTGTGTTTACAAACATTAAAAAGAATATTAACAATTATTCGCTAGTCCAGAATTAATGATGATAAATTTACATTTGCTTATGAAACGAATTGACAATATTTTAAGTTCAGAATTGAAGATGACAAATTTCGCTTATGAAACAAAATTTTATTGCGATATAGATTACTTGAAACTTTGTGAGACTTCGTGTGAAAAATATAATAATTGTTAATATTCTTTTTAATGTTTATAACATTGTTTTATATTTTTTGAAATGTCTACTTTATTATATTAAAAATTTTTAAATATATGATGACTTTCACTTAAGACATCTTGCATTGTAGCTCCTTATTATTTATATTTTGTATCTTTGAGCCACCTTTAAAAGTTTTTCAAAAATATGCTTATCAAACTATTTAATTTATACTACTAAGCTTTGGATATTCAATCTTTTGATGAAATTTAAGAAAAGACTGTGTATTTGAAATTATAAAAAAATATCTGTTTTTAACAATAATGTACGTTCATAAATTTTCAGGGGATATCTTTGGACAGTTTTTGGCTGTAATAAGTTTGATGCCCTTTGCCATTATAACTGGCATCATTACATTGATACTTTTTAGGAGGGATTTACATACCGTAAGTTAATTGTAATAATACATATAGATCAATTGTAATAACTCATATAGATTTAATTTATGACTCGCAAATGTAACTTTATTTAATTATAGATTGTACTTTTTATCGGAGTCAGTATCAATGAATGTATAAATTATGTATTAAAACACATGATTCGTCAAGCAAGGCCGATGAAGAGAGATAGCTCGTACGCCGAATATGGCATGCCGTCTACACATGCACAATTTATGTGGTTTTTTGCTGCATACGCAACACTTTTTATATACTTTAGGTAATGAAACATCACAAATAATTTCACATATCACTCGCTCTTGTCAACTCATTCATGTGTTACTTTTCTTCCAGGTTAAATTACAACTGTACGGTAACTGAGAGAGTTTGGCGGACAATAGTAGCGATAGGATGCATCGTCACAGCTTTATTGGTAACTTACAGCAGAGTGTATCTGTTGTACCACTCCAACACCCAAGTAATTTGGGGTACATTAATTGGAATTATACTGGGATTAGCGTGGTTCATAATCATGCACACGATCCTGACACCGTTTTTTCCTATAGTAGTTTCGTGGTAAGTATCGGAAAATGGCGTAATAGCGATAATGGTTGCATTCAGCAGAGAAAAGTTTTGCAACTGTTCTAAAATTCTTTAGTATGATATTGGCCTTGTCCATAGTTCCTCATTAGATTTAAATGTATAAATCAATAATATTAAAGAGTTTTACAACAGTTGCAAAGCTGCTTTCTCTGATGACTGCTACTTAATAATATCATTCATATTATTCTAATCTTTGCTATTCTTCTATTCTTCAGGCGAATATCAGAGTTTTTATTGCTGCGTGATACAACGCTGATCCCTAATGTCTTGTGGTTCGAGTACACAAATATTCGTACGGAGGCTCGGGCACGAGCGCGAAAGTTATCGGCAATTGGGAGGTCGCATTGACAACCAATGATAGTATCGGCTAGTAAGCTGATAGCATATAATAATGCCTTGATAACGAACGACTCAAAACATTAAACTAACATTCCTG
>Ga0157364_1006318_pt1 | contig 12154 bp, 3 predicted proteins | sample AttsexASBM2_FD_111476 | JGI IMG/M metagenome (GOLD analysis project Ga0157364, IMG submission 111476) | Fungus gardens microbial communities from leaf cutter ant in Ribeirão Preto, State of São Paulo, Brazil - Atta sexdens ASBM2 | ecosystem: Host-associated > Fungi > Mycelium > Unclassified ...
AAGCGATTACATAAATAGTTCGATTATTTATATATTTAAGTTAAACATACGCGAGTCATGTCAATATATTGTTTGTTTGAATTAATAAACATTTGTTTAAATTAATAAATATTTGCTTGAACCGACCACTACATTTAGTTAAATGAACTAATATTTTCTTGAAACAACCTTTTTCTTTCAGTGTAATTATTGATCAATGAATCTTTCTTGCAAAGTTGCAACAATCTAACTCTGAATTAAATTTTAATTAGGATGGCAATTAAATTTCTAGACTGTAGTATGCTACAAATGCATATTAATTGGGCATAATGAAAAAGCTGATTCGTCGGCAGAGGTCAGCACGTTAACTGGTCCAATCATCAATCAGCTCAGTGAAGCTAAATGGTCAGGACAACGGGTTTTAATATCTCCTGAGGAAAATAAAAGTTAGCGCGATAAATCAAAGGTGAAAAGTCGCTGCCTTACTTTCTCTCTCTTTTCCTCTTCCTCTTTTTTCTTCTTTTCCTTCTTTCCTCTCTATCGTTCTCTTCTCTCTTACTTTCTTCTACCTTCTCGCTTTTTCCTTATTGCGCTCTCAGCTTTAATCTCTTTGCCTTCCATCAGTGACTTGCAAAAATGATAAATGAATTTCATCCACCGTGCGTGCCATATTTATATCTATAAAACTGGATAGTAGCCTCATAATAACCACAATGGCGAACGATGACAATTTTGATGGCAACAATCATAATTTGTTTGCACAGATATTGAAATATTGATCTTTATATGCGGAGAAGCTTATAAACGACAATGACAATCGCAAATTCAGTGTCTCGCCATCCAATTTTCGATGATATAAATTTTATTGATTTACGTTCGCACCCCATCTCGCGCGTGTATACGGTGACAAACGTCGAGATAAAGTTACACGTCGACATGTCGTTGTTGTAATTTTTGCGGCAAACATTGCCACTCGAACAAGTAAAATGGGACCGAGGGTTGAAAGTCATTTAGGTATTATCTTACAGAAAAGACGACAGGGGCTACATATTTGCATTACGTTCGCGTGTGTAAACACGTCTGCTGAGGCGCATACTTTGTCATCGTATCCTATTTACCTTGGGGAGAACGCACCTCCACAACGTGCATCGCGTGCATCCTCTCTACAACCTTGCCGCTTAGTAATCGCTCAAGTGCTTGTGACAAATAGCAATGACCTCTTTCACTGTGGACATATCCTCTATATCGAGGCTATCAATAGATATTAAATTATGCCTCTTCAAACTTATGCCGCAGAACTAAAAGAAAATAATCGTACGGAACTTTGCAAGATAAATAATTTATTTAATTCCATGAATGCAGATATTTAATGTAGCATTTGTGTTTATATTGATATTAAGAGAACATATTTCTCACGCAAAATCTGACTTTTAATCCTTTTATTCCGTATTTTGCTTTTTTCTTGAATACACATGAATTGAAATGTATGTTCAACAGGACTTTACTTCTCATATCGTGCAAAAATTTAATTAGAAATAGAGAGTTAATATTAAAAATACTTATAGTAAGGGGAACTACGTACACGGGGTAAAGGTGAACGATACTCTATTGCAGTATATAAGAATAGTAATAACCTCTCATTTCTCCATCTCATCCAGTGGTAGTTCGGTATACTTAGTGCCGCATTGTGTGTGATAAAATGTATACGTTGTTAAATAACAATACATATTTTAAGGAAAAAATTAAATGAAACTTACGATTATTTATGAATTATAAAAGTTTTTATTAAGTTTTAAAGGATATTGGTTTTAAACTAATAATTAATATTTATATATTATTTATGTAAACTACTAAGTTTAAACAAAAACACAAAAACTGATTCATCATTAACTCATGTGGTAGCGGATAATTCTAAAGTTTGTTTTGTTTTTTGTTTAAAAATGTTTTTCTATGTTTTTTTCATAGGCTTTATAGTTCATACTGATATAATAATGAATGTTAATTATTATAATTTAAAGTCAAATTTTAATTATAATTAAACGCCGGAATTATATAATTTTTCCCTAGGTGTTCGCAGTTCCCCTCTTCCTGAATGTCTATAAAAAGTTGTACATAAAAGAATAAAAAATGGGCTAATAGTATAATCAAACTAAATTTTCTAGCAGTAGGATTAGATAAAATAACTGCTTATAATACTGCTAATGCGATACCGATACATACATCCAGCGATGAGCGTAACAATTATAATAAAGTTATCAAGAACTAACTAAATTTAAATTAATACCTGTAAAATTTTTAGCTGGAATTTCTGCAGTAAGCACGTTCAGCCGTGGACAGTTGCAGCCGGTAATAAATCCCGTCGACGCATTCGCTAAAGACAAATGACGAAATTACGAATAATTATTCAGGTATATACACCCGTTATATAAGTTACGCGTAGAGGTGCGTGTAGGGTGGAAGGCGCGGATGTCGGTAGTACCGGAGTAAAATATGATGTAGAGTTTGGCCGGCTTGGCCAGCGTTACAGCGGCTAATACGTTCCGGGAGAGAAGTTAGTAACAGGTGGCGCGATCCATAATATCGCGCAGTGTAGAATTTACCCAATCTGAAAGGACAAAAGTATTTTGTCTGGTTGTGTGTAAATATGTACGTACATATAGGCATAACACATAATTCTACATGGTCTATTTTCATTTTAATTCCATATTTATATTCATTGTTTTATGTAATTTCTCGAATTATTCCAAAAAATAAATGACGGTTCAAAATATGAATATTCTCATACCTTCCTTAGACGTAAAAAATAGTCGCGAGACAAGCTGGTAACAATAGGAATAAAAACAAAAGGAAATATGCGAGCGTACCATAGATTGGAATCGAGGGAGAGGATTTGAGAAAGCACGACTCTTTGAAATACTGAAAATAATTGTGTTCTTTTTCACAAAAATTGCGAAAAAAAAGACGAATGAAGAAAGACTAAATCTTTTTGTACGATTGAGAAATACGAATATTTTGAATATTTATAACGTATACTCGGTTTTTAAAGATGGAAACTTGTTTTGTTACAGTGTCTGCACCACCAAGTACCAGTCCTAGCCCGTCTACCACGGAGGTCCCCAAAAAAGGTAGATATTAGAGACAGATTCCTCTCACAACGATTATATACGAGTAAAACATAAAGCATTGTAACATTAATAAATTATTGCAGATCGTGCTATTAGAATTACTTCATAAGATTTGATGCTTCCATTTATAACGTAATTGATATTATTCATGTCGTATATTCACTAGCTTGAATCTAATTTTCCAACGCGCGTTTACTTTTGCAGATTGGGAATTCATGGCGGAGATGAATAACTCTGTTTACGGAAATCCAAGTTCGCTGACAATTCAAAATGAGAAGAATATCAAGACAGGTGAGTACTCGGAGTGTATATATATATATATATATATATATATATATATATCTTCTTTTTATATAATTTTCAACGTACATCATCGCAATTTCGCGAATTACGGGATTGATTTCGTAACTTCGCATTTCAACGAAGTGGTGCACTCGTCGGCTGTCACGCGAGCGTATAATATACGTAACTTACGAGAATACTTTTACCAAATATATCTTGAGTAACAAGCACTCGAGATATATTTGGTAAAAGTATTCTCTTGGATCTTTTATATATATCTTTATTTGAAAAGAACATATCAATCATTTAGATTTTTACACGTTTAAAAAAAAGAGTGAAATGAGACAGAGAACAGAAAAACAGATGTAATATCAAAAATGATAAAAGAAGAAATCTATTAAATGAAATATTTCCTACGAATTATGAAGGATTGTTAATTGTAGCATTATGTATTAAATGCACATAAATATTCTGATATATTTATAAATCGTTTATTATTGACATTAACAAACATCTTTGCGAATAAATGAAAAAACTCAAAAGTTCCAACTTGTGTACGCTATGTGTTAGTAAAATCTAGCTAGAACGGATTTACATATTCAATCTAGCATCACGTATAGTCAAATGCCATCTCATAACTGGATTTTCCAGCAACATACTTTGAATCTCCGACGCGATTAACTTCGATGTTAACTAGAGCCAGGGGACCCACCAGGCAATCCCGGGAATCGATTGCGGCTTTAAGAGTGGTTTGAAGAAGGGTAAGCAGTTCGCTTTAAAGCTCTCTATAGAGGGCGAAAGAGAACCACGGAAATGAGGGTCTGTAACGGGATAACAATTGGAATTTTCCGAGAACGAGAAATCTTTCTTCTATATTATACAAAATGATCGAAATGAACACAACTGTTTTAAATTAATGTATTATCAAATAATGTATCATCAAAGTAACCTATATTCATCACATATATATAATTATAAATATTAGTGATATCCATATCTTCAAAAGAAAAATTGAAACAAATATAGATTAAATCTATCAAAAAGCTTGAAGAAAAAAAAATTTCAATTTAATATATTACGTATTACTTTGGAAATTACTGCCAATGTTTACTTAGAAAATCAAAACGCGGAAGTGATTGTCAAAAAAGTTTAGAGAGAAACGAGTGTGAAGAATAAAAAGAATGGTAGAATAAACATAAAGGTAACAGAGAGGCAATTGAAGTGATGTTCGTAACAGGCACACATGAGTGGTGGTTATATGCAAGAGCAGAAAGGATAGATGAATAGATAGAAGCGAGAAAGAGAGAGAAAGAGAGAGAGAGAGAGGGAGAGAGAGAGAGAGAACTAGGAACTGGGGTTGACTTGGGTAGAAGAGATCCGTGTAACATCAATATTTCATGTATGCTAACACGCCGGAACTAATAATGCTCCAGCGAGGAAGACCCAAGAATAATATCAGCCACCGCTGTGTAGACCGCGTTCTCTATCCCCATCCACGCCTTTCCCTTCTCACCCCTCTATTTCTTTCTTTGTCCTTCGCTTTGCTCTATCACCTAAAACAGCAACGTGCAGCACCCTGGCGTCCTTTTGCGCCCCGTGTTAAATTTAATCGAAAATTCGTGTCTCGTTGAGCTTCGCCGTCTCTACTGTGTCTACCGTGTGTCTCCTTCCGTATAACCAATGTCATCGCCCCGGGGGCGGGTTGAGAGACGGCGGAAAGGTGAGAGTGAAAAGATGGGGGCTGAGGGGCGAAGAGAGGAAGATAGTGAATGCGACGGAACGTAGTAAGTTTGAATACGGCATATGTCTCCTTGTCTCTCTCTCTCTCCTTCTCTATTTGCGGAGGTCGGGAGGAAGGAAAGGACGGGCTGCGAAGGAAGGATGAGGTTTGTAATTGGTGCAACATCTGCGGTCTGCAAGGTGGCATTAATGTTTGCTCCCTTCGTGCTCTCTCGCCCTCATCTCTGTTCCCTCTCCTCCATTCCGCCCCTCGATCTCGCCAGGATTCTCCGAGAGAATCATCTTTTTCCCTTATCGCATTGTTTCTTTTTCTCTTCTCCTTATCCTAGTTACATTTAACCGTGTCTGCTTCTATTTCTCCCAGTTCTTTTAAGCACTTTATTTTTATCATCTTCTTTCCTTAACATATCTGTTTGACTTATTCCCTTTTAGTCTGCCAGTATCTCTTTTCATATCTATGTTACGCTCGTTATGATTCTAACAGCTCTCTCGTATTTCGTAATACATTTTTTCCTGAGATAATTTATCTCAGTCCTCCGTCTCGCAACTACCTTGCCATCTTTTTGTAATGTCCTCTTTAAACAATCTAGCGGTCGTCGCCTATTTGCGCCGCTGTTTCTCGTTATTCATATCGTTGAAAATTCAAGGGCGCAAGTGTACACTTAAGATTAAACAGAAGATTTGCTTGAGTTTCCTTCACACGGATGGAAACCCAAGCATAAACAGGCCTTATTTGCTCGTAGTAACTTACGACAATCTGTTGTCGAGAATACTTAAACATAACGCGATGCGTTTTAATTTTCCCTAGTATAAGACGATGTTATTCGTTAGATGAGAAAAGATAGGCTTTGCTTACAAAAGTTACAATACAAAGGAACATAAAAAATTTAGATTTTATGTCCGGTATACGCGCGTATATTGAGGAAGATATATAGAGAACTTTGAGAGCTTCTTTTTTTCAATATTTTCCCTAATTTTTGTATACTTGTACACGTAGTTAAGTCACGTTGCCAATGCACAATGATTCCAAAAATCTCTAAACTTGGCCAAAATTATTTATACATTATTTATGTCAATTATTAAATAAAGTTCGTTTAAAATGGTTCTTATAATTTAAATATAATTTAAATATAATTTAAATTAATAAGAAGATACATAACATAATGTCATAACATTTTACTTTGCAAATCATCATTATTCGCTATTATTACTATTAAAAACATTTCTTGATCATAAAATTGATTTTGAAATTTAATAGAGCAGTAACATCTACATATACAGATAATATAATTTATCGTGAACATGTTAAAGCTCAACTACATGAAAGTCGTAGACAGTTGTAGAAAATCTCAAATCGTAAGAAATTGATCAATTCTAATCGAGTATTCTTCTTATATTTGATTGTGAATGATCAGTTTCTTATGACTTAAAACTCCACGATCTATGTAGATGAGCTTTTAGATGTTTCTATCAAATATTTTACAATATCAAAAAGAATAAGGAATAAGAAATTGATCATTTTAAACATTTATATTCAAAATGAGATCTCAATCAGGCATCATCAGATTTTTTTAAATCTATTGGGTTGTCCGGAAAGTTCGTGCCGATGTTGAAGGAAAATTGAAACGCAGAAAATTTAAATTTTACTATACATTTATTAAATTATATAGATTAGCCGGCACGAACTTTCCGGATAACCCAATATGTATGACTTATTAAACTTTGTTGAAAAGAAATTGAGAAGAAATTGAGAAGAAATAAATATGGCCTTAAATATCAATGCTCATTTTAGCTAAAATTGATTACTCTTACATAAAGTATCCAAAAATATTAAATGGAAACAAATATTACATACTATTTCATATCTTTAAACAATATGCTTGAAAACTGATAATTTTACAGAAAACTTAAAGCAAAACTTAAAAGAATTAAAACCTCTCATAGTGCATTGCATTATGAGACATGTCCATTTCCGTTTCCTTCTTAAGTCGCGTCATGCGCAGGCAAATTACAGAAGCGACGGTACACGGCGGCCTACGGCGATAAGTCACTTTGAGATTCCGATGGGGAACTGGGCAAGTATTGTCGCGGTATCGTGACATCTCCCGGAGCACATATGCCCTTAGGTGTCGCTTAATTCCCTGGCGCAGCGTTGTCCGCCTGTAATTCGGGAAGAGCATGTATAGCGATTGGTTTAGCCGCGTGCTTTCGTACGATTAACACGTCTCCTATTCTATTCTATGCGCACACGTACAGAGATGAAGGAGTAGAAATGCGTAAAAGCGTCGTTTAACAGCATGGGCTGTTGTTACGTGTAAGGCAAGATCAAATTGCTTCATCAAATCGGCAAGTCAAAAATTTTTATCATATTTATTCGTTGATAATCGCGTACGCTGACGCTATCGCGCGAAATTATTTACGACCTGAATTAACATTGTAAAGGCACATTAATTAGAAGGCGCTCGTGACGTCGTGACAATATTACGCGCCGCATGACACAGCCGTATAACTTTAGATCTCAGCGTGCAAGACTTTAGACCTCTGTTAATTTTCTTGGGGCACAGTCGGTCAACCACCTCGGACAAGGAATATCATTGACTTTATCGCGTATGTACGGTCTATCTGATTTCAAGACAAACATACACGCACGCGTCAACACCGAGATGATTTGATATTCATGGAATGCAGAACGGAAAGCTAAATCCACAATTTCATCGAAAATAGTTAAACTCGTCTGCACTGACCTGTCAACCTCGTGCGAACGTGTGAGCGGGAATATCATGACCCACTGGACGTAAAATCAATGAGAAGTAACTGCATGCTAACTTTTTAGGGGGGACTTATTTGTGTCAGTAGTTTCTTTTTGACAGCAGAATTGCTAGAATCCGGGATTATCAAATCCAAACGGGATATGGAATCAATGTGGGGCACCAAGAGCTTTATCTTTTATTTTCTTTTTTTTTTTTAACCAATACAATCTTCTGTATGCACGATTCATTGTCAGTCAGTCTCGAATGAAAGACTACTCTGGAACACTTTTGTACAATAGTACCGCAATATTTTATTTACTACGAGTATCAAATTGCCTTGGGAAACTTATTAAATACATCAATACATCTCCTTTTAATCTTCTTTATATAATACATTACGAATTATGTCCAATATTTGAAACACTGATATATTGACAAATCAAATCTTTATAAATTGCAATTCGTGCTCTTCTCATTCGAAATATCTCAAAAGTCATACTTCAAAAAGATACTGGTAAATATAACATTACAGATATGCGATAAACGAATTTTTAGATCAGATTGAAATTTATCAATATTTTTATGTCTTCTTATTGTGATACGAAAGAGCATCGGATTTTGCGCCAGCCCAAACACATTGAGACATAAAACGTCTTTTAGATGCCAAAGACGCCTTATATCTCTCTTTTGGATACTTTGTGTTGTCTGGGAGGTAGCTCGCAATGTTTCGATCAACTTCCAAATAATTACGGTCGAGCACATTTATTTTTCACAGATGAATTAACGAAAGTGAGCACCTATTTTAATTTACCTGGCCATTTACAGGGATCAATAATATCAGACGCAACCATTAAATATAAATTTCACTATTCGATTCGATTGCTATCTGGATTTTTGTTTTAATTACGCTTTGATGCGCTCTCTCCTGCTTAATTCCTTCCCCCTCTCCTGCCCCTTCTCTCTCTTAACTGTTTTTTTTGCTTGGAAATTTATTTACGCACACTTTTATCTCGTGACTAACTCTTGCTCATTGCTCGAACTGCATTGCTGCAACGAAATCCTGAACTATTAGAGATAACAAAGCTTACCCGCTCCCATAGAGCTTTACACGCGTCTACGCTCACGTGTTGAAGGCTATACGTCTGGTTCCCTAAACATGTCGTCGCCCACGCATAGTTACAGAAACAGCCACATCATGATAGAGATTCTCGCATATAGGAAACTATAGAACTGGCCCAGGCGCATAGATATACGTACAGCGCACGTTACACATTGTCACTGCTAATGTTTGGTCGAGATTTGCATACGTCTGTCTAGCCTATCCATTGCGTCGCCGTACAACGGTTGTCTCACCTCGTTGTCCGAGGGTGTATCCGGCGGTGGCAGCGACCTTACTCTGTACTATCAGCTTGGTATATTATACACATGAGCGTACAAGCTACGCAAGCGCGCGCGTACGCTGTCATGATCGCCCATTACCTTACTCGAAATAGGCTATCGTGCCAAGATCGTGTGCTTTCCCTGCGTTGCCTCGCAGTTCTCGCCTTGTCCCTTACCTAAACTGACTAGCACTGCCGCGGGGCCATGAACTTACAAATCTAATCGTGAGGCAATGAAGACACAAAGCGATATTCACAAGCCTTGCTTCGTATCTGCTAGGTACCTCAAAATTAAACCGGAAATGCTGGCAGCCTCTACACGTGGCTTTCTACCCGTTGCGCTGGTTCTTCATGTAAAGTTGCGTTTATACTGGTAGCGTTTTAGCTAACTTAATATATAATTATGTTTTATACGCGTTTAGAAAGATGATACAACAAACGTTGATGAAGATCGATTATAATCTTGCGAGAAATAAGAAGAAATGAGAAATGCACAATATCTGCATACAAATATATAAACTTAGAAAAATTGCAAAACTTTTATATGTAACGATTATTTATAATTGATATATAATAATTATAATGTGCTAGATATTGTAATGACATTTTAATAAGCATAACTTAGAAAAAGTTATGATTCGACTTTAAATTAATCTGCACATGTAGTTTATAAGTTACGTTTATATTGTAGATTAATTTAAAATTAAATCGCAACGTCTTGCACATTATAGTTATTATTTTTCCAACTAGAAGAAAAAAATAAATACAAATGAATAAAAATAATTTAAGGGCATGCTAGAGCGACGCGCGCACGCACGATCGAATTAGATCGATGTTTATAAAACAGATTTTTATTTCTAAAACGTTACGTTTCTTGCTCTGTATTATATACACACACACATATATATATGTACACACACATACACACATAAATGCTTGATTATGTTCAAATCGTACTTTTTGATTTCTCTTGTAAGTTTCAAAATCATAATTTAGAGATCTCATTATGTTCTTATATATTATTCAAATATGAGAAAGTACTTTTTGTTATTTACATACTTGAATTCATTTATATATATGTGTAAAGAAATAACCTGTGTGGTAATAGGAAACTGTAATTTACAATTTTTTAAATTTTTTATACAGGTTTATGGTTTCCCACAGCTGCGTTTTTTCTTTCATTTTAGAGAAGGATTTTTTATTCTGAATAAGGAAAACAAAGTGAAAAATACGAAATGCGCGTCGATAACTTCAGCATCCTCTTAATAAAGTAAAGAAAATCGAAATTTTATTTATTGATGTTATGAGAGAAAGCTTTATCTTTTAAATAATAATAATTACATTAAATATATTTATATGATTACGTAAAGAGAGACAAAAACGTATACGTATTTGAACAATAAGAGATATTTATTTATTTATATCACCCTGTGTGATTCATGTGCGATGAGCACGTATCCACGATAACACGATAAAACCGGCACATATAAGAGCTGGTTGTATAATTTTATTATAAAATATATACTCATCACGAGCTGTTTCACTACAAGAATGTAATCCAAAACGCGGCGAGCTTGTGACAAGCGTGTGTCGTGACATGGATAGAATATACTTGGCGCGGATAAGGGAATTGTGTTTACTCGGAGTTTGCATACTAGTTAACGCGTTTGCCACCCACTTTATGCGTAACAGGCTCGTAAACATCTTCAGTCGAGAGGGCCACTCGTTGTACGTCCCTTTGTCCGTGATTCCGCTATGCGAACCACGCAAGTCTCTCCTTTCGCTCCTTCTGTTCTCTCAGATCTCATCTCCTCTGTTCCACCGACGACTTTACGCTATAATATCTCGAAGCGAGATTGAATTTTTAATTTATTCCCATAACGTTCAGGATTCATCCCCATAACATCCGGGAAACAAATTGTCGCCAGTTCGCGGTGGACTTTTCAACGTGGAAAAATATTTTTCTTGGGAATATCCTTGTATATTTATTATTAATCTGTTGTCTGCATTGCATTATACGTAATTTCAATATACATAATGTTTTCCATAAACATGTTTTTTATATTTTTGTCTCAAGGTACCAAATTCCAATCGAATCTGAACGAAATTGGAAAATCAGAGCAAAAGTCGTCCGAACTGGATAGAAAAAGAAATTACAACTGGCCTCCTGATAAGGGTGAGTATAAAACATAATCAAAGTTGAATAAAATATAATAAAATTGATGTATAATTGTGAAATTCTATATACAGGGTGTTTCATTTTAATTGATATGATCAATTATCTCGCAAATCGATGATTTTATTGAAAAATTTTTCGAACGAAAGTTGACTTGAATCACTGGTCGGTCTTGTCTAGTTGGTCAGATTAGTGATTAGTTTTACCTTAGTTGGCCGAATCAGTGATCGATCTTGTCTTAGTTAGCCGGATCAGTGATTGGTCTTTCCTTAGTTGGCCGATCTTGCCTTAATCAGCTGGATTAGTGATCGGTCTTGTATTATAACTTAACAAATACTTAACGAAAAGTAACTTTATTATAGTGTTTTGGAAAGCTCTCGAGATAAGCTACAAGAATATATAATAAAAAATAGGAGCTTCCATTTAAAAAAACATTAATGACCTTGATTTGACAAGATCACTCAAGATTAAGTTCACATTTTCATTGTGTGTCCCCCTTTAAGCCATGCGACTTTCGTTCGAAAAATTTTTCAATAAAATCATCGATTCGCGAGATAATCGATCATATCACTTAAAAAAAAAAAAAATATATATATATATATATAAAATCACGCATAAAAACAAAAACATATAGATAAAATTTTCAAATATTGAAAAAAAGGTAATAAAAATTAATAAAATTAATTAATTGAAATAATTCTAATTAAATTCGGTTAATAAAAA
>Ga0157364_1006319_pt1 | contig 12153 bp, 8 predicted proteins | sample AttsexASBM2_FD_111476 | JGI IMG/M metagenome (GOLD analysis project Ga0157364, IMG submission 111476) | Fungus gardens microbial communities from leaf cutter ant in Ribeirão Preto, State of São Paulo, Brazil - Atta sexdens ASBM2 | ecosystem: Host-associated > Fungi > Mycelium > Unclassified ...
ACATACACACACACACACACACACACACACACACACACACACACACACACACACACACACACACACACACACACACACATGCGCGCGCGCACACACACACACGCACGCACGCACGCACGCACGCACGCACGCACGCACACGCACATGCATATATGCATATGCACACAATGTGCCAACATATTATATTTACGCGCGCACGCGCAGATGTACACATACACGTATACACTATTCACATTCAAAAATATATGCGTACGCCGACCTATTACACATAAAAGAGAACATCTTTAGTTATCTTAAAAATATAGCAGACATTCAGATTCTGTAAGTTCAGAGCTCTTTTTTTTTTGACTCGTTAATTTTGTAAATATGATAAAGAAGACATTCATTCAGAATCATAAAAACTACAATGTATCTCAAAATGAAGCAGCTTATAAATTTGTTCATATTAATTTATTCATATTAATAATATCATTCATAATAGCCCTGCTTAAAAAATCTAATAGAATCAGATAGGAAAAAATTCTATCTGATTGAATCGTGTTTTTGATTCGTAAATTTCAGGTTATTCATTTCGGGTTATTCACTTGATATATTTAATAAATTTTCTATATTTCTTTATCATTTTTTGTCGCACAGTTTAGATATCGTTTTTAATCAATTTCTATCTGATCATAATTATAGTATTGTATTGTTTTAATCGTAAATTTCATTTTATTTTTAAAAAAAGCTTTTTATAATTATTAAAATACAGTTATTTTTTTATTATTCTTTTGTAAAATTAATTTATATTTTTACATGCAATTTATTAATTACAATTATTTGCATCGGAAATTTGTAATTTTTGAAACGGGATCGTCGGGAATCTAAGACTTACGCGATGATAGTCTCTAATGCTGAGCTAATTGCACGCTTGTCTAGATACTTTAGTATGATAGTTATAGAAACATTTTTGGATTAAATTACATAGGTTCTTAAATTGTATCACATTTACCATATAAGTAGTATCGTTTTTAATCCTAAATTTTAGATTACTTGTCTGATATAGATTTTCTATATTTCTCTATCACTTTTATCATATAATTTTATTATCGTTTTTAAACAATTTCTATCTGGTTACGTTTTATGAAAATTAATAATTAATAATTAATAATTAATAATATCCTATCGTGAATTTTTTTTTTAATCATAAATTTCAGATTACTTATCTAAAATATTTGATAGATTATCTATATATATATATATATATATATTTCTGTATCATTTTTATCAACTCAGATATCGTTTTCAATCAATTTCTATCAAAATAATATTCTTAATAATATTCTTTCGTATTTTTAGTTCATAAATTGTAGAATAAAATTTAATCATAACTGAAATTTATGATTAAAAAAGGACATGATAGAATATTACTAATTTTGATAAAACAAGACTAAAATAATTGATTAAAACCGACATTTAAGTTGTATGACAAAAATGATACGGAAATAAAGGAAATATATCGCAACTTTAGACGAATAATCTGAAATTTACGATTGAAAAACGATAGCATATTATTAATTTTAATAAAATATGATCAGATAAAAATAGATTCAAAATCTAGGCTATGTAACAAAAAACATAGGCTATATAACGAAGACGATAAACGAATATAGAAAATTTACAAATATAGCAAATAAGTAATCTAAAAAAAATTTACAATTAAAAATAATATTTAAGCTGTGTAATAAAAACAATATAATGTTTCTAAGAGATTATATATAATTTAACCCAGAAATGTCCGTATATGTTATACAAGATATATGTGTGATAATAAGATAGATGTCATGGAAAAATTATCTTATCTTATCGTTGGCAATATAATGTGATATTTTTAGGTTATTAAATAATTATTCAATGACTTAAATGAATAATTAATTAAATAACAACATGGTAGGATAATTTTTCTATAATACCTATCTTATTTAAACATATATATAAAGACGTTTTCGGATTAAATTATATATTCGTATAAATTATCCTGTCATTTATCTTATTAAATAAATAATGTTACAGAGAAGTTGTGTATACAATTAATTATTGTATCATTTAAATAAGATAAGATATAAAACGAACTTTACCATGTATGCTTTATTATGCTGAAATCTGCGAAATAAAATTGTTCAATGATGAATTTGAAGAATATCATATTATATTGATAGACGATAGATTATGATAATTTTTTTATAACATCGACCTTATTCAAACATAAGGACATATTTGGATTAAATTATAGATTATAGATAATAATTATAGATAATTATAGATTTGTATAAACATCCTTTCATTTATTTCTTATTAATCTTATTTAATAGTGATAGAATTATATAGAAAAACTTGTGATCTCTCGTAAATTCTATTCTCGTTGATTTAATATAAGATGTAAAAAAATAGAAATTTATAACTTTTTATCTATCATGATTTTAATGTCCGATAGATACGATAGGTTCTGACAAAAATTATATAACATTTCTATCAGATTTCTTTAAATTTCTATTGTTTTTTATTGAATTTTTTAACAAGAGGCATATAATAGTGCAGACAGTTAAACATGGTGAATCCAGCAAAGTACATTTCTTCAAACAAGATGCAAAAATGCATCATATCAATAATAATAAAAGAGTTTACCAAAAACCTAAAAAGTATATCTGGAATATGTATGGATGTTGGTTGTGGTCCCGGAGACATAACAAATAATATCCTTCTACCATCTCTTGACTCAAATTCTGTAATAATAGGTAAGAAGTAACAAATATTACAAATATGACAACATAATATGGTGGAAAAATTATTCCTTAATTCAATGATCCTGTAGGTACTGATATTCAGATGACCATGATTGAATATGCGAAGAAAATGTATAGTCACAATACACGTCTCAAATTCGAAATGTTGGACATTCAAACTAAAAACTTACCTGAAAAATATATTTCTAAGTTTAATCACATATTTTCATTTTTTACTTTGCATTGGTGCAATGAACTCAGGTAAAAAAGTTGTTAAATAGGTGTAAATTTATCTTCTAAACTTATAATTTTATAGAAAAACAATCAAAATATATAATTTATATTATATATTATATATTTACTAGGAAACATATTCATATATAATTATCATTTTTAATGTATTCTAATTTTCAATGATATGTATTCTTATTTTTGAACTATTATAAAATAAAAAGAATGTTAGATGAATACGTTTTGAAGACAAAAATGTTTCATAAAATTTAAAGAAATTCTCGCGCTACTTCTTAGTCAATAGACGGTTTATTCATAGTAATACGTAAAACAATTAAAATAATGAAATAAAAAGTACTAACAATATCTTATGCCATTATACATTATAAATAATTATTGTTTATTTTATGTTATTAAATATTTTCAAAATGACAAAATAAAAGTTGTAAGATGCTCATTTGATACATATGCATCGTCCATTTGACATATTAGGTGCAGTAAAAAGAAATCCATTATTTTTCCATTATTTTTCCATTCAATTTCATGCAAAAATAATGGATTTCTTTTTACTACACCTAATATATCTTATATTAGCTTTTTCATTGAAGAATATAAATTTCTTGTAAATTGTATCAATCTAAATGATTGTAAACTGATCAATTTAAATGAAACTTTACGAGAACACACTTAAGTGTTTATTTTATAATTATAACAATTTTTTAATTGCTGTTTTATACGCAAGTGTCTCAATTTAAAAAATAATAACTATAGAATAAGGTTATACCTTCAACTTGTAATATAAAATTCTATAAATTTAGAATTAAATATCTTCAAAATAGTACGGTAAAAGTCAATGAAATTTTTTTTAGATATTATTGACATTATTAACATTTGTATTACATCGATATTATAAATTTCTCTTATAGTTCATCAAAAGCAAAAACTTCTTTAAACAAAGTTATTAGATGTGCTTCGATAACATAAATAAGAAAGAGCATACAACCATATGCAAGATGTTTTTCGTACAAGTCATACATTTAAAATTAATTACACGTAAATACGTTTATTTTGCATATCGCGACGTGCATTTATAAAAAATGTTTCTAATTCGGTATTTTAAAAGTTGTTAATAAAATATCGCACTATATTGATTCTTTTCAAAAAAATATTGTAACACATGTATTATAATATAAATTGATAACATTCCTTTGTTATAACAGGAAAGTATTTGAGAATATATACTGCATGCTTCAACCTGGTGGAACTATGCTTATACTGTTTCCAATTCAACATATAATATTTGAAGTGCTTAAGAATATTGCACATAATTTCCGTTTTGCGCCTTACTTACAGGTAATTTATACATTTTATATTTGTTTGCAGTTTTTCAGTTAAAATATTAATCATTATTTTTGCACAGAATCTAAATAAACCATTATTTCATAATTCGGTCCTACCTAATGAAGATCTGAAAGACTTACTTGAAAATATCGGCTTTAACGTTCAACATTGCAAGCTTTGGGAGGATTTTTTCGATATAAATACAGATGTATTTCTAAGTTAGTTTACTCTTTAGTATTATATATATATATATGTATACAGAGTGTTTGAAAATTAGTGATAAGTTTTTCGCACAGGGGCAAAATGAACTGAGAAGCTAATAAGCTGAGAATGCTCAGCTCTTACTATTTTACAATGATTAACGAGTTATTAACTTATGAAAATATGGTAATTAAAATAATTCGCTAGTCCATCGCCAAACCCAAGCGCACGACAGGATAGGATTGGCCAGCGCGACGAGGCAGTGATGCCAATTGTTGAAAAAAATTATTCTATTTCGCTAAATTCTATTTGAAATACCGCGAAAAAATCGTCAGATATTTTTATATGTTTATAATCACTTTTACGCACGCATTTATATAAGATAAGTGCTAGAAAAAAGTGTATACACATACACACACACACACACACACACACACACACAGAGAGTTATTGTAATTTGTAAAGCGTACATTCGGAGCCATATACACACACACACATATATATATATATATATATTAGGTATGGGAAAAAGTTCGTGGTGTTTTTCCTATGGCAAAAAAACGCCACGAACTTTTTCCCATACCTACCTAATATATATAATCATATACCGATATTTAAACAAGTTAGCGTTATTATTTGTAATTATAAGATAGAGGAACATATACTGTGAATTCAAAGAAATGAGAATAAGAATATTAAGAAAATCTTTTTTCGTTTTTAGAGTTAGATACTAACAGTGTGGAAGGATGAGTGCGGATAAGGAATTTATGTAAACCAAGTCCCCTTCTTAATTATATAAATACTGAAGTGTAATAAATTCTAATAAAATAATTATAGATCTAATATTAAAAGAGTTAGTTAAAATAATAAGTATAATTAAAAAGATTAATAAGAAAAAAGTAAGAAAAATTATGTCTAACGACAACAATTGCCGCTTATAAACAACGGTATCTAGCGACAGCGGACGCGCGTCTCGCTGCGCGAGGCAGATACTATCCTGTCGCTTACATTTGACGATGGACTGGGCCGAATTTGACTTTTTTCATAAGTTAATAACTATCGCGTTGTACCAATTGTAAAATGGTAGAAGACTTTTCTTTTCAGTTTAGTCCATTCTGCTCCTGTGCAAAAGACTTATCACTAATTTTCAAACAACTCTGTATACACTTTATTTAGTTTAATTTTTTTTATTATTTTACAATATTTTATAATAATATTTATTACAGTTTATTATTAATAATAATATATTAATACTTATATTAATTTTTTCAATAGCTTCATGTCTGTCCGTTTGTACTATTTTGGATGTGATACCACCTGAACTAAAGGAAGAATTCGAAGATGAATTTCGACGTGAATACAAAATTAAATTATACGGTAATAAAAATTGTGATATGAAAAATTCACATTTAGAGAAATTATTGATAGTTTACGCACAAAAAGATGTGTAATAATTATGTAACAGCATATTATATTTTATATCACATTTATAATATAAGTATTTGTCATTTATAAAAATTAACTCTTCAGCATCACTTTGTGTCTTTTAGGACACTAGGCGGTATTTATTTTCACATATATATATATATATATAGATATATAGAAATCTGAACAGAATTTAGAGAAAATATGATACTGTTTCCTCAAAATTCTTTTCAGATTTCTATGTAAAAATAAATAAAATGCCGCCTAGTTTTTATTATAATAAAAATTTATTGTTGAAGGTTTCACAAGTATACATGAATTTTTTTTAAATATTTTATAAAATTTTTATAATTTTATAAAAATATTTTTTAAAATATAGTCCCGAACCATAAAAAATATACTCTGTTTCTCTTAACTCTAGAGAGTAAACTATGATCAAAAATTTTGATGTGATGCTGAAGTGTAATGACATTATATTCTTTTCTGAGTAACGTTCATAATAACGCAGTTACATTTTTGAGGTAATGATATATTTCTAGTTATTTTCATTGTTACTTTATTTCTAACTACGTAAAAATTTAGTCGTAACTATAGTCCTAGAAAACACGAGATGAAATATTAACGGTTTGATTGACTGTCTAAATTATGATTTTTTTTTTTCATTGTACACATAGTTTACACGTATAGACTAACTCAGATATAGTCTTTACAGTATATTTAATTTCTTAAAAGAAATTTTTTCTGTATAACATCTCATAAATTAAATATATGTATATAATATAGATATAATAATATAGATTACAAACAATACTATTTTTTTATTATGATATAATTTTACCCTTCACGAAATTATTCATATCTTGTTTTTTTTCTTCAAAATACTGTACCTGGTTAAATAATTTTTCCTATCCTTTCTTTTTAAATATACAACTTTATTAATGTTTTTTAAAACTGTTAGAATATGTATAAGAATTTATTCATAATTTTTGTATATTTGCAAAAATTGGATTGAAAATGGAAATTAACCCATATAAACGATCTCTATAGAAAGAGAAACATAAAATGTGTTAAACAAGGAAAGATTCAGTATCAATTTCACGACGCGAAACATGCTAGTATTCATAATCGATTCTTGCATTATATAATATGAAGCGTTCATTTCAAAATGCAAGCTTCGGATTGGCTGTCGCAACAAACTTGCAATCGGCTTGTAACTAATGTAGAACTAGCTAAAGAGAAACAGGAAGGAATGTTTGATTCTAAGCAAGTGGATGAAAGTGACTATATAAAGTTTATTTGTGTCGCACGCTTCAACATGCTCAACACGTTCCAATATGTTCGCGTTACCGGAACCAATATGGCAACTATTGTAGATGTTCACGTTAAAGCATACTCCATGGATCAATTAATACTCGTATTCATAATCAGGCCTTATATTTAAGGTTTCCTTAAATTTATTTTTAGATACTCTACGAATTATTTCATTGGCTATTGAGCATTTAAAGATAAATTTAAGGAAGATAAATACAAGATAAATACAAGATATGAATACGGGCATAAGAGCACCATTTGCTTCATCACAGAAGGTGAGGCATGTTATGCACGCATGCGTAATGATTGAAAATGTATTGTATCGAAAAAAGTTTCAGATTCATTTTATATAAAAATGCATTCAATAAACGCGTTTTTGATATAAATATAAAAATATAATAATATAATATTAATATTAATAAAATAATATAATAATAACAATATAATAATAATATTAATAAAATAAAATAATAAAATAAAATAAAAAGAATAAATGAAATAAATAAATAAGTAAAATTTAAAAAATTAAAAAAATAAAATAAAATATAATATTAATATATATAAAATAAGATATAATATTAATAATATTAATATAATAAAATATAATATAAAAATATAGTATAATTTTTATATTTTATATTTAAACACATTTATTAAAAACACATTTATTTTATATAAAACCGCTTTTTAAATAATCGAGGTAACATAAAACACCCGAAATGAAACGAGGCACATCCGCCCGATCCATTCAAGATCTCATCGATTAGATTAACCGATATGCGCACTTGTTCTAAATCAATTCATACTGAATATTGAACACTGAACATTGGAGCACATGAATAAAACTGGGCCAACCGCTATCTTATCTGTGATCCAAGTGCTCTCTGGATTAATTTGGAGCATATGACACGAACAAACTTATATACTAACATAAAAAGAACGCTTAAGATGTCATGATATACATCTGTCCGCGGATTTAGCTACTCCCACTATTATATTCTCACTATATATTCTCTCCTGTTTCCCTTTACTCTTTGAGTATACATTAGTATGCATACGATAAAGTATAATCTCCAAAATAAAATTCTCCAAAATAAAATTCTCATTATTACTGATAATACTAATCGAACGATTGTTCCATAATTTCGAGCTGGATATCGATTATGTAAGTTTCCCTTAAGAATGAATACAACTTGAACGTTGAAACAAATTCACGTGAATGTAATGAATAAACGATTAAGTAACTTTTGGCTATTATAAAATGTAAAATTGTTTATAGAAAATTTTTCGGCAAGTAACGAAATGCTTAAAATGTAAAATTCTAATTATTTTTAGTAAATGGATCTCTTAACTTTATCTATTATAGATAATCTTTAATATTATCTTTCTTACTTATTTATTACTGTTTATTATTTCTCGAATGCCGTATTTAGGTTGTAAGATTATGTAGGGCTCAGTGAGTAGTGAAACGTAATTTTAAGTTGCTCCATCGCTAAACAGTAATAAATAAGTAAGAAAATGATATTAAAAAAAAGATCTATAATAGATAAAGTTATTCTATGTTACGAATTATAATAAATAAATAAAAATAAAATTTATTAAAATGTTTATTAATAATAAACATTTTAATAAAATTAACATATTAATAATATTAATAATATTAATAAACATATTAATAATATTAATCCCTTTTTTGATCCTTGATGACCTCAGTGAGCGGTCATCGCTTCTGAGTGCACTCATTCTGATCCGGATTAACTCTCAGTGGAAACTAAGCCATTGAGACGTACTCTTCCGTAGTCCTTTTCCATTGTGTGATTTCATCCTTATGGCTCCTGCACACTGGATACGGAAACGCTTGCCGCGCGGCAAAATGTGATGCGGTAGCCAATAAGCTTACAGCTCCTAATATGTTCATTGGTTACCGCGTCTCATTTTATCACGCGGCAAGCGTTTCTGTGTGCAGAGCTATTCCAGTGTGCAGAGCTATTAGCGGCTCGTAAAATTGCACCTTTATTGCATCGTGTGCACCAGTTCAGACAGGACAGGAATAAAGAACAGATTTTTAAACTATTACCTAACCTTTCTTGAGGTTCACGACGACGCGTTATGTTACATCGTGTATACTGATTTTCACGATTTTCACTGATAATCTATGAAATAAACATTTTTCTAAAATAAATCCGTGACAATTTGCATCGTTTGACGCCTAGTCATGTATTCTATATGTAAAAATACTCATCCTGCAACTGGAGTCGAGCACGCGATCACATGCCACTTTTTCAACCGCAACGAGAAATGTCTCGTTGTTGCCGGCGCGAATGTTATACGAGTGTTTCGTCTGATTCCTGATGTGGACATGACAAGAAGGGAAAAATATACAGGTACTTTTTTATTTTAATTTCCTCTTAAAACACTACTGATATGAATATATATAAAATAGAAGAATGTATGTACATATATTCTCTTCTTGTAGAAACACGCCCTCCTAAAATGAAACTGGAGTGCTTGACACAATATACTTTACATGGAAATATCATGTCTATGCAGGCTGTTCATCTCATTGGATCACAAAGAGATTCTTTGCTGCTCAGCTTTCGTGATGCAAAGCTATCTGTTGTTGAATATGATCAGGATATTCATGATCTAAGAACTGTGTCATTGCATTACTTTGAAGAGGAAGAAATAAAGGTTCCAATTTTTATGAGAAAGAGCAATAAGAGCTTTTAATTTTATTCTAAAAATCAAGTTTTATTTTTAAAGCTATCATTCATATTTAGAAGTTTTTTTCTGTTCTTCAAAAAATAATACATAAACATTAAATTAAATATCTCAAAATATCATAATATTTTATCTTAGTCACATTGAAATTAAATTTATTTTTTGGATACTTTGTTTTAAACATAATATTTTCCAATTAAAATTTTTTAGTGTCATATGTGTGATGATAATTTTAGGAATTGAATCAGAATCTTTTGTTTGATAAGTTTTAACATTGAGCTGTATCAATCATTTCAAATTTTATTCTTAATATTGCAAATATCTCAAACTTTCAAGTTATATTTTATTTTATTAGGATGGATGGACAAATCATCATCATATACCAATAGTAAGAGTGGATCCCGAGGGAAGATGTGCAGTAATGCTAATATTTGGTAGAAAATTAGTTGTACTACCTTTTCGTAAGGATCCTAGCCTTGATGATGGTGATTTACTTGATAGTACAAAATTAACATCTACCAATAAGACTCCGATATTATCCTCGTACATGATAGTATTGAAAACACTGGAAGAAAAGATGGATAATGTGATAGACTTACAATTCCTACATGGATATTATGAACCTACATTATTAATTTTATACGAGCCAGTAAGAACATTTTCAGGGTAAGGATACATTTTTATAAAATAAATAAGAGAGATTATATGTCCATCAATCTCATGGATTATTTTGATTTATACAGTCGTATTGCGGTAAGACAAGATACTTGTGCAATGGTTGCCATATCTTTGAATATACAGCAAAGGGTTCATCCTATTATTTGGTCTGTCTCGAATTTGCCATTTGATTGTTATCAAGCTGTACCTGTAAAAAAACCTCTAGGTGGTACTCTGATAATGGCCGTTAATTCGCTTATTTATTTGAATCAAAGTATACCACCTTATGGAGTATCACTTAACAGTTTAGCAGACTCAAGTACAAATTTTCCATTGAGTAAGTAGAATTTTTAGTATTTCTGGTATTCTTAATATATATGTATGATTTATTCATGTATTAATTAAATACATTCTTGTTACTTTTATTTTTGCAGAGCCACAGGAAGGAGTAAAGATGAGTTTAGAAGGATCACAGGTAGCATTTATATCTGCAGATCGTTTAGTTATTTCTTTGAAAAGTGGCGAACTCTACGTTTTGTCCCTCTTTGCCGATAGTATGCGATCTGTACGTGGATTTCACTTTGATAAAGCTGCTGCTAGTGTATTAACATCATGTGTAAGTATTTATACTTAATTTTTTAATTGCTGTATATATACATACACACATTCGTGCATGCGTGCGTGCGTGTATGTGAAATATTTATTTTTTTAACAATATGTATGCTTATGTTACTTGTTATATTTTATTACTTGTTACATTTTAGGTATGTATGTGTGAAGATAATTATCTTTTCCTTGGTTCTCGACTTGGTAATTCGTTACTTTTACGATTTACGGAGAAGGAGCCGGAAACTTTGAAAAATTTGAATGACAGTGAGATTACCATTGAAGAAAATGAGAGCGAAGAAACTCCAGCCAAGAAAACGAAACAAGATTTTCTTGGTGATTGGATGGCATCAGATGTATTAGATATCAAAGATCCAGAAGAGCTAGAAGTATATGGCAGTGAAACTCATACATCCATTCAAATCACTTCATATATTTTTGAGGTATCAACAAGTTTCATATTAATTTCAATAATAGTTTATCTGTTCTGTGCTTTTTACAATTAATTTTTTACTCAGGTATGTGACAGCTTATTGAATATTGGACCGTGTGGAAATATTTCAATGGGAGAACCAGCCTTCCTGTCGGAAGAATTTCTACAAAATCAAGACCCTGATGTAGAACTTGTGACGACATCTGGCTATGGAAAGAATGGTGCACTTTGTGTGTTACAACGTTCTATACGCCCTCAGGTAAATGATATGAGATTTTGATCTCGGATGCTCATAACTCTGTGTAAAGATATACAGTCGAAATTATATAATAGATGTATTACAGTCGAAATTATATAGTAGATATAATAGTGTGTGTACACACACACACACACACACACACACACACACACACACACACACACACACACACACACACACACACACACACACACACACACACCCGC
>Ga0157364_1006320_pt1 | contig 12152 bp, 18 predicted proteins | sample AttsexASBM2_FD_111476 | JGI IMG/M metagenome (GOLD analysis project Ga0157364, IMG submission 111476) | Fungus gardens microbial communities from leaf cutter ant in Ribeirão Preto, State of São Paulo, Brazil - Atta sexdens ASBM2 | ecosystem: Host-associated > Fungi > Mycelium > Unclassified ...
ATAGCAGCTGTCAGGCTAATTTTAGAAGATAACTAATTATGTCACTACATTGATATGCTTGTATCTCTACCAATACTTATTGCTTTGAGACACATCATATATTGTTGTAAATGAATTGATGAGTACTTTCCAATGCAAGTTCAATTGTGCGAATCCATTCAGCTATTCATGAGATATTAGCAGACAAAGCTTTTACAGCTACTGATGGCCTGATATCTCAGTTGTTTGTTGTTGCTTTTGTACATCCCATATATATGTAGATAGCCTTCATTTGGGGCTTTCCAACGCAACTTGGTTTGTGAAAATTGGTCTACTGGTTGTGGAGATACAAGCTGAATGAAGTTTGTGGCAATAGTCTTGTAACTTCAGGTACCACCTAGCTTGTCATTCATTTAACTTGTGAGGTTCCCTAAAATATTTCAAGTTTTCATAGTCTGTCCAATTTTTGAATGGTTCTCTTGCATCCAACAGATATTATTGCTATTTCACCAAAGCTTCTACAATTGCTAGTAGTTCTTTGTCATAAATTTTGTAATTTCTTTCTGCTAGTTACATTGTCCTGGATAAGAATGCTATTGGTTTTCATTTTCTCTCTTATTCTTGAGATAACACTTCTCCAATAGCATGTCCTGAAGCATCTGTTTCAACATTAAATTTTCTCTTTCTCTTTGAAAGAGAGAGTACTAGTTGACTTGTAATCTTTTCCTTGAGTTCTTTAAATACCTTGTTATGTTCTTTGTTCTATATCCATTCCTTCTTGTTCTTTAGTTCATTTAATGATTTTGCCATATGACTGAAATTCTAAATAAATCTCTGGTAAAAATTTGCAAACCTCAGAAAACTCTCCACGTCCTTGACTTTTGTTGGCATCTTCCATTCTTTAATGGCCTTTATCTTCTCTTGTTTCATTTTGACTTGTCCTTTTCCCACAATAACTCCTAGTATCGGAATTTCTTCCATGTTGAAGTCACATTTTGACCATTTAAAACACAGGTTGTGTTTCTCTGCAATCTTCAGAAATCAAATAGTCCTTTCTTTGAGTTCCTCCATCGTCTTGGCTAATATAACAAAGTCATCCATATAATTTGCCAATACTTCTTTATGAAGTAATTCTCAGAAAATACTATTCATCATTCTTTGAAATGTTTCTGGTGAATTGTACAGTCCAAAGTACATGACCTGTAGTTTGAATAGACCTTTGTTTGTCAAGAAAGTTGCTTTCCATTCGTTGCCTTATTTTATCTGTACATTATTGTGTCCCCAAATAAAATCAAGTTTATTGAAGTACTTTACTTTCTTCAATTTGTCAATGACTTCTCTTATTAATGGGAGTGGTGTTTTGTCCTTGATAGTGACTTGATTGAGCTTCCTATAATCTTGAACCAACTGTAGTGAACTGTCCTTCTTTGGGATATAAAAACATGGGGCCATATATCTTGATTTTGATTTTACTATCAATTTAGCTTTTAGTTGTTCATCCAGCCACTAGTTAAGAGCTTCTTCTTTCAGTGTCATTACATAAGCCTTTGCATTTAATTCCTTGAATACTTCTTCTGTTAGGTTTATCTCATGATCCCATTCCCATCGTTCTGGTAATTTCTCAAATTTCTTCTTGTTGAATAAATAAGTAAATAGTTAAATATAATCTGGTAGATCCTCTAGGTTTGTCCTGTTCTGTTCCTTTTCAATTTCTCCATTATCCTGTTCCTTAGTTTTCATTTCCTGTGTCTTTCTGGTTTTAAACTTGATGTCTTGGTGTTTCATCTTGCAACTTCCTGAACATTTTATAAATTGTATTATTCCATTTTTCTAGTTAACTTCTGGGTTATGCTTAACTAGCCAGTTATATCCCAGAAACATGTTCATTCCATTTAAGTCTGTTACCACAGCTTCCAGCTGTTTCTTGTGGCCATTGATTTTGATTTTTAGAGGTGCTACTTTGGTCACTTTTCCATTCTTTGTCCCATCTGTATTGAAAACTTTAAATGAGAAGTTTATTGGCTTTGTCTGTATTCTTCTTTCCTTGATCAATTGCTCGTCAATTCCTGTATGTATGCATCTGGAGTCCACTAGTGTCTTGACCTTAAGGTTCTTACCATTCTTCGTTTTCATATTAGCTCACATGTTTAATTCTTTCTCAGCATTACTCTATTAGTTAGGAATAATATATTTATTCTGAGAATTTACAGAGGAGATCTCTCATATCATACCTACTTGAAATCTTTTCCAAAACCTTGTTTCTTGTTGTCCTCTTTGTCATCTTTGTCCTCTGATTTTTCTTGAATCTTTTGCTTCTTTATCAACTACTTCCCTTTATAGTCCTTTGCTATGTATCCTTCTTTATCACATTTGAAACACTTCCTGGTTTCTTTCTCTTTCTTCTTCCAGCATTCTTTTGCTATATATCTGTACTTGTTACAATTAAAACATTTCAGTTTCCCATCTTTGAAATTCTTGTTGGACTTTCCAATGTCTATGGGCTGTCCTTGCCTACTGTATGTTGTTCCTATTCCTGTCTTATAGTCTTGACATCCTTCTGTGAACTTGTATCCTTGTCTGACTGAGGTAATTGCTACTTTCCACTTCTGAAGTGACTCTGGTGCCACAATAGGCAGATATCCTATCATATATTCTTTTTTAATAGGAATATTGCATGTAGCTTATCTGTATCTGCCTTTATGGCTAAGGCATTGAACTCTATCATGAAGTCTACTGTGTTTCATTTCTCTTGTTTAAAGATCTCGATCTTTCATTTGGCATCTGTTGCCTTTGTCTTGTCACTGAATGTTGTCTTGATCTCTTTGACAAATTCTTCCCAATTCAGGGTTTCTAATTCTTTGTCTAGCTCATTAAGCTTCTTCTGTATATATATGCCTACTACACCTCCTCTGAGGCATACCAGGATTGCTGTGATCCTATTGTCAGTCTTTATGATTTTGTTACTCTTGAGGAATAATCTCATTCCTCTTTACCAGTCTTCAAATTTTATCTTGTCCCCATCGAACTATTCTGGATCTGGGACTATGTTCTTAGGCATAACAGTCTGTTCATTCATGTCTATCATCACTGGTACTAATGCTACAGACATTACTTTATCTGAGGTTTTGTTTGTAATCTGTAGAGATCCTAGTTGTTCTAATAGTACCTCTATATTGTTTATTCTTTTAGAACTTGTCTTGGTTCTTCTTTTGTAGTCTATACCACACATGTTTTGTTTATCATCTAATAGTGACTTTACCTAATTTTGTCCATGGATTTATCTACTATACACTTTTTTTGCAAGGTCAGCTCGTCAATACTTTACCAAATATTACGATCTTAGCTCAGAGCTCAGATTCCACTTAGGCAAAGACTTGAGAAGAAGTAAGGGAATGATATAAGTGGTAAAGCATAAAGAATACAGAAGTATCTCTACACTATATATATGTGGAAACTATAAGGATATCATCTATAGTACATGCATTAAACAAGTTATAGAATAATGAGGACTAAGCAAGGATAGTGCACCTACTACATGAGGTACTAACTGAGACTACTTTGGCACAGCCAATTATGTCATCACTACCCTTTACCCTAGTCTATGTTATATCTAAGAGGCATTGATCATAACAACATACCTTGAAAGAAGGATACTATTAGGAACACAATATGAAGTACATATATAATACCAGCTAGATGTCAAAGCTAAGCTTGATATTGCGCACTTTTAGCATAACTGGTTTAGTAGCTGGTCTGTTTCTAACATATATCATTAATGGTCTTATAAATATCTTTAATCTTTTTAAACAATAGATTGGAAAAGTTATCCTTCAGTTTAAATTTTTTCTTAACACTATTAAATGACACTTGAGCATAGGAATGTCTTTCCTTTTTGTTAGATTAATTTTGAGATTTTTTTGATTTTTTCTATAATACTTTGATTTACTAAGCTCTTTCTTAGATAATTTTGAAGAAACTGGAGGAGGGAAAAGATTAGAAAATTCAACATAATTTGTTATTGGAATTTTCTTAGAACTTTTTCCAGATTTGAAAAGCAGTACTTTATTATCAAATTTTAAAAACAGTTTCTAATTGAATGATATATTAATATCATTTATCTTTAAAGAACTCTAACTAGATAGATGAAATAAGAGTCCAAGCCACTTGAATAAAGCTTATAAGACTAGAAATGTTTTTTTCTATTATTCTTTAGATTTCTATTCTTGATAAAATTCACAATTCAAAAAAGAGAGATTAAGAAAGTTAGGTAGGATTGGTCATCCCATAAGTCTGGATTGGCTAGTTGTAATATCACATAAGAGATAAATAATAATTCTAGTTTGCAAAGCTAATTCAAACTTTAATTACAATTATTTGCTACTTATATATATGAGGGAGATATGTCCTTTGAACTATTAGCCTTATTTTAGATATTGGATGCCCTCTTCTTGGAAGATGTATAAGACAGATAAAGTATTTCTTGTTTAGTTTAATTGGTCTAGAAGGGATCATTATTTTAAACCTCCATTCTATCCATGTATATAACAGATGAAAGATCAAAATAAGCTGATAGATTTCTTGAAGAGTTGGGGCTCATTCATATTGATATTTAGAGAAGATATTAACTTCCATTAAGTGAGATATAACTAAAATGTTAAAGAAAGAATTTATATTCCCAATTTTTCTATTAGGTGCTACTATATAAGATGGTGGTATAAAAAAAAGAAGCAATAAATAAATCTTGTGGTTACATACCTCTTTATTAACTAAAGAAAAATTAAATTAAGAAAAATAAAAATAAAATAAAATATAAAGGTTTAAAGAGTATTATGAGAGAGAAAGAGATAATATAGTGGAAGAGTCCCCTATTTATGTATATTATACCTATCTCAAATCTACTTGAAGTTATAAGTTTAATTTCTTAGTAGTCTTTTGTGTTAGATAGCTATATAAAAAGGTTAGAGTATTATAATACAGTAAAGGGTGAAGTGGTAATATTCTTTATATATTTTTTAGGATATTATATTATATTTTATTTTGAATTTCTTTTTCTTTTTCTTTTTATTGACAATGAAGAGGCATATGACTGTAGTCACATAACATATCACATGATATAATTTTATAAAACCTAGAATAGACTAGAGTAGACTAGAGCAGTCTAGATGGATGATGTCAAGAAGCATATTAACTGTATGGCTACTTCATGATATATACATGGTGTACTTATAGACAATACATGGACATTAGAGCAGAAGTAATTATTTGTAGCATGAACTATGTATAACTTATATAAATAGGGTAGCAATCCAGCAGAGACTCCTTGTCAAGTTCTCTTGTGTGTCAGAATTGAAGATAATAGACTTGGTTTTTATTTTATTTTATTTTATTTTCCTTTTATTTTCTTTTATTTTTTATTAAAGAGTAGAAAATGAAGAAAACAAAGTGTGATATAGTCACAGGTCACATGACATAGTCACAGTAGTCACACACTCACATAATACAAGAGAACAATGTAGAAGATTCTAGAAAGATAATATTATAACAATATATAGAACATATGTTAGCCTTAAGACAAACACATAGTCTTTAGAGTAGACTAGGGAAGTAGTAGCATGGACCATCATAGTTTAGTATATAAGGTAGATGTTTCTATATGGAGTTCTTTATTAAGTTCTCTTGTATTACTCAATACAAGAGTGTGTTTTTTACTTAACACAGAGTCTAAGTCATAACATTAGAACTCAATTCCTATTCTAAAGACTGCGCAACACTACACCCTCTTTTTCACTCTCTATTCATCCTCAACCAAAGAGTAACACCACTCTTTAGTCAAGAAGATATTGCCAGACTCTAAGCATAAGTATTAAGTTCACAAACAGTAGACTTAGTTTTTCTCTATTTTACTTTTCATTTTTATTTTCATTCTGTTTTATTTTTCTATTTTCTATTTTTAGAACAAATAGGGTTATGGTTGATCAGTCATGCTATCACATCAGTCACAACCAGATGGCATAGTCACAAGACAGATCATGAGACTTAGAAGAATTTAGTAGAAGATTTGAGAACAGATGGCATCATACAACATGGACACCACATGTTGGCCTCATGAACTACACATGGTTGTTTAGGGTAGGGTGCACAGTAGTTAGCACAGACCATCTGTAGGACTATATAAGGTAGACTAGTTGTAGAAGAGTTCTCTATTGAGTTCTCTTGTGTTACTCAATACAAGAGTTGTTCTACTGTTCAACCCTATGAACTTTAGTCCATAACAATAAGGGGTATATCAACCAGAAGGGGAAATTCTGGTTGTTTGTTTTGTGCTAAACCCCACTAGTACTTAACAAATATAACACCTTGTATAGACATGTTAGATAGTGTTTATAATAGAAGTCTTGTGCTATAGTGCCCACTTGTGATCTGTACATGTAGAGGAATAGCAGACGCTCTTCAGACATTGTTTAGAGTAAAATGATCTTCTTAGGTCAAAATCGTATACAATTCAACTAGGGTAGTAGCCAATCATAGTTAGTAGAAAAGTATAGGCAAAGCAAAAAGAGGATCTGCTATCACTTACAGAGATTTCCTCATCTAAGTACGAATTGAAGAATAAGACCAGCATAGGTTCTACTCTTCTTCTTAACATAACAACACCTTCATCTTTATCTTTCAGCATGAGTCAACATGACTTGCATACTATTATTTATCAACAGCAGGAGCAATTGGCTGCAATGCAGGCATAGATATAGACATTGCTGGCAAGAAGAAGAAGAGAAAGAGAGGGATCACATAGGAAGGTAGCTAAACCACCAGTATTTAGTGGAGAAGCAGGGAAGGTATTGGAATTCATAACAGCTTGTAAGCTGTATATGAATGATGAAAGCAACAGTGGAGGAGCAAGTGCAGTAGGTGTTATCTTTTGTATAGGAAGGGTTAGTAGATATTTGAAAGGAAAACATATTGGAAGATTTGGAAGAAGGAGTACTAGAATTTGAATCAGTAGGGGAATTTTTAGCAATCATCAAAAAGAAGTTTGAAGGAGAAGATAAAGAGTTGGTAAAAGTAGCAAAGTTGAAGAAGTTGGAGCAAGGAGGAAGAATAATGGAAGAATTTATACAGAAGTTCAAGAGAGTAGTAAGAGAAAGCAGATATGAGGGGAGACTGCTAATAGAGAAGTTTAAGAGAGGTATAAATAGAGTAATTTGAAGGAAGTTGATGGAGGCAGAGAGGCCTCCCACAAGTATAAGGCAATGGTATAAAAAAGCCATTGCTCTAGATAGGAATAGAAGAAAAAGCAGGAAGAAAGAAGAAAGATTAAAGGGAAGGTAGGGGGTACTAGTCCCAAGACAACAAAAGACCACAAGGCAACAGTGGCCATGGTTTCAAGTTTGGCCAAGGAGACAGGAAGTGTCTTAACAGTGGGCACTGGGAGAATCTACTCTGATGGAAGGAGTGGAGAAGACAAATGTAGTAGTACTGAGGAATTAGAGGCAAGAACAGAAGATAGGACCACCAAGAAGAGACCTCTATGTGATAGAGGTGAATAGGGGGAGGAATTACTATATTTGTAACAAATTCAGGTATATGGCCCAACATTGTAGGAATAGGGGAGGAAAAATCAGAATTGAGAATGGTAGAAGACTAGAATACAGGCAGAAATGGGAGAGAGAGAGAAATTATGAACAATCAAACAATTTAAAAGAGGAGAAGAATCTAGAATCCCTCAATTAGATTCTAACAATAAGTTCCATATACTAACTAGAATAGAAGTTGGTATATTAGACTCAAAGGGAACTAAGGAGAAAAACAAGAAGAAAGAAGTGAGAAATGAAAAAGGAAGAAAGAGGCAGGAAAGAAAGAAGAAAGAAGTCAAAGTAAGAAAAGCAAAAAGAGAGGAATTATTAAGGAAAATAACAGTGAAGATAGGTTTAGAAAGAATTGATACATAAGAAGGGATCATTGTAGAAGCATTGTTGGATAGTAGTACAACAGGATTTGTAATGAGTTCAGAGCTCACAAAGAAGCAAGGATTTAGGTTGAAAAAGATAGAAAGATCTATATATGTAAGAAATGTGGACAGTTCCTTTAACAAGGAGGAACCAATTGAGCATATAGTAGAAGTTAATATATACTACCAGAGACACAGAGAGAAAACAAAGATTGATGTGATAGGAGAACAGAAGTGGAACATAATCTTGGGAATGCCATGGTTAGCTCATCATAATCTAGAGATTAATTGAAAGACAGAGGAAGTCAAGATGATAAGATGTCTGGAGAAGTGTGATAAACAGTAGAGACCAAAGCAGGGTAAGTTGGAGTGAGATAGACAGAAGAAAGAAGAGAACAGAAAAGAAAAGAAAGAAAAAAAGGAAGAAAAGCAGAGAAAGAAACAAAAAAAAGAAAAAAACAATATAATTAAATAAAGTAGCAAAAGAATGGAAAATCTAGAAGGAAGAAGAAGAAATAGCAAGATCAGAGGAAGAAACAAAGAAGTTGGTACCGGAATGATTCCAAAAATAGATTAAGATGTTCAGGAAGAAAGCAAGTGAAAGAATGCTGATGAAGAAAACATGAGATCATGCAATCAATCTCAAAGAAGGATTTGTGCCAAGAAAAGGGAAAGTATATCCCTTGTCCAGAGAAAAGAGAGAGAAAGTGAGAGAATTCATTAAGGAGCAAATGAGGAAAGGATATATAAGACCATTAAAGTCACCACAGATGGCACCAGTATTTTTGTAGGGAAGAAAGATAGGAAGAAAAGAATAGTACAAGATTACAGATATCTGAATGAGTGGACAGTGAAGAATAATTACCCTTAATTTCAGACATAGTAGAGAATATAGGAACAAAGAAGATATTTACAAAGTTGGATTTGAGGTAGAGGTACAACAATGTAAGGATTAAGGAAGGAGATGAGTGGAAAGCAGCCTTCATAATACTAAAAGGGTCATTTGAACCAATGGTTATGTTCTTTGGGTTAACAAACTTGCCAGCAACATTTCAGGTGATGATGAATGAGATATTAAGAGGTTTAATCAATACTAGAAAGGTGGCTAGTTTCATTGACAATATAATAGTTGGTACAGAGAAGAAGGAAGAACACAGTGAAATAGTGGAGGAGGTGATTAGAAGAATAGAGAAGAATGATCTATATGTAAAATCAGAGAAGTGTAAATAGAAGATAAGAGAAGTAGAATTTTTAGGAGTAGTAATAGAAAGAGATGGGATAAAGATGGAAGAAGAAAAAGTGAGAGTAGTATTGGATTGGCCAACTCCTAAATTGATGAAAGATATACAGAAGTTTTTAGGGTTAGCTAACTATTATAAGCAATTTATAAAAGATTTTGCTAAGATAGCAAGGCCATTACACAAGTTGACAAGGAAGAAGCAGAAGTGGGGATGGGAAATAAAACAAGAAAAGTTATTTGAGGTGTTAAAGGAAAGATCCACAACAGAACCTATCTTAGTAGTACCAGATTTGGATAAGAAGATGAGGATGGAGGTGGATACATCAGATTTTGTGACAGGAGGAGTATTATCAATGGAGTGTGAAGACAGAAGATGAAGGCTGGTGGCTTATCTCTCCAAATCATTAAATTAAACAGAAAGAAACTATGAAATTCACAATAAAGAGATGTTGGCAGTGATTAGGGGATTTATAAAGGTACAGAAATTAAATCAAAGACAGGCTAGATGGGCCTTATACTTGTCAAGATTTGATTTTACTTTGAAGTATGTGCCAGAGATGAGAATGGGAAAGACAGACAGTCTAAGTAGAAGACCAGATTAGAAGGTGGGAATAGAAAATGATAATAAAAAGAATAAGAGGGAAGAATGAAGAAGTAGTAAGAGTTGTAGAAGAAATGAAGAATTTGAGAGGAGATGAGTGGGAGATTGAAGAAGATTTAATGTTAAAGGAAGGGAAAGTGTATATACTGAAGGATGAGGAATTGAGGATGGAAATAATCCAGTTACATCATAATACACTAGTAACAGAACATGAAGGGAGATGGAAGACAATGGAGTTAGTGATAAGGAATTACTGGTGACCAGAGGTAATAAAAGATGTAGAAAAATATGTGGATGGATGCGATGCTTGTCAGAGAATGAAAAACAGAACAAAGGCACCAGCAGGGAAGCTAATAGCAAATTGTCAAAACTGAAAGCAGTGAACTCTAAATTAATTTTATTTCCTTTCCATTTTTCATTTTCTTTTCAAACTATCTTCCTTTTTATTCTTAGAACTAGGATTAGAATGACCAGATCACATGGTCATACATCAGTCACATCAGATCACATGGTCACAAGTCATGAGATGCATAGAAGAACATAAAAGGTTCTGAAAGGATAACATTATACAACAGGTACAATACCTGTTGACCTTAAGGCAAACACATGGCTGCTTAGGATAGGCTAGAAATAGTTAGCAAACCCTATACATAGTTCCCTATTGAGTTCTCTTGTGTAAACCCTATACAAGGTTTATTTGCTTGTCCAACTCTAAGGATTTGAGTTTGTAACACAAATGAGATACTAGAAAAAACGTGAATGTACTTGATGGTAGATTTTATTACAAAATTGCCATTGGTGGTAGGGAAGGATGCAATACTGGTGGTATGTGATAGGTTGTCAAAAATGGCATATTTTGTAGTGACAACAAAAGAAACATCAGCAAAGGGTTTGGCGAGACTGTTTAGAGATAATATGTGAAAGTTGCATGAGTTGCTAGAGAACATGATCAGTGATAGAGGACTGCAATTTGTAACAGAATTGATGAAAGAGTTAAATAAGATGTTGGAAATAGAGACGAGGCTGTTAACAGTATTTCACCTACAAACAGATGGGCAGATGAAATGAATGAACCAAGAGTTAGAACAGTACTTAAAATTCTTTATGGAATATAGGCATAGTGATTGGCCAGAATGGTTAGCTATAGCAGAGTTTGTAGTGAACAACAAAGTTCATTTAGCAACAAAGGTATTGCCTTTTATGGTGAATTATGGAAGAGAATTGAGGATGGAAGCAGATATTAGAAGAAAAAGAAAGGTAGAGAAAGTAACAGAGTTTGTAGAAAGAATGAGAAGAGTGCAGGAAGAAGCTGGAGCAGCATTGAGAAAGACTCAGGAAGAAATGAAGTAGCAAGCAAATAAAGGAAGAAGAGAAGTAGAAATATGAAAGAAAGGAGATAAGATAATGCTAAGCATAAAGGACTTAGTATTCAGAGAGAGACTAATGAAGAAATTGATGGAGAGATATATAGGAAACTAGAGAAGGGACAAAAGGTAGAGGAACCAAAACTAGTAGAAGTGGAAGGAGTAGAGGAATGGGAAGTGGAGAAGATATTGAATAAAAGAAAAATATGAGGGTGGATAAGTATTTAGTGCGCTGAAAAGGATTTATGGCAGAGAATAATACATGAGAAAAGAAGGAAGATTTAGAAAATGTAAGAGAATTAGTGAATAAGTTTGAAGAAAGAATGAGTGTAGAAGTTAGAAGACAAGAGGGGATAGAAGAAAGGTGGAAGAAGATAAAGTTGAATCCAAAAGTGGAAGAATTTAGAAGAAGTAAATTACTGGGAAAATATATAGCAAAAATATTGTTTGGATAGGATGATGGGAAGTTTGAAAATGAATATTTGAAGAAGTTGGAGAGGAACTGGTGGAGATGGAAGTCAGTTGGGGATGATGTCATAATTGAAGATGATGGACTTGATTTCTATTTTCTTTTCTTTTATTTTTCTTTTATTTTCTCTTATTTTTTATTAAAGAGTAGAAAATGAAGAAAACAAAGTGTGATATAGTCACAGGTCACATGACATAGTCACAGTAGTCACACACTCACATAATACAAGAAAACAATGTAGAAGATTCTAGAAAGATAATGTTATAACAACATATAGAACATATGTGTTATAATTCAATGCTCAAAGTGTTAAGCAAAGAACTAACTCTTGTATTGAGTGACACAAGAGAACTCGATAGAGTTCCTAGTACTATCACAAATAAGATACTCACTGATTGTGATACTTGAACTTAATGGTGTTTCAGAGATTCAGTATAAGGATGTGATGATGATAGATGATGGAAAGTATCAATAAGAATAATTGACGTTGTTAAGTCTGAGGTCTAGCCCTCAGACACAGAAGTATATATACAAAAGAGTGATGGTCCATG
>Ga0157364_1006321_pt1 | contig 12151 bp, 11 predicted proteins | sample AttsexASBM2_FD_111476 | JGI IMG/M metagenome (GOLD analysis project Ga0157364, IMG submission 111476) | Fungus gardens microbial communities from leaf cutter ant in Ribeirão Preto, State of São Paulo, Brazil - Atta sexdens ASBM2 | ecosystem: Host-associated > Fungi > Mycelium > Unclassified ...
ATAACCACTGTACGGCGCATCCATCATACGCCGTAAGTCTACCGGGGTAGTGCGGTAATGCGCGGTCTGCAAAAGTTGAAAAGTGCTTGCCGCCAGTCGCGGTGAAAATTGCCAGTCTTGTCGCTGGTAGGCCCGTAAATTCAAGGAACTTGGCTTACTCGACGGTGGTAAGGCCTCTTGCTGAACCAGTAATTTACCAATAAAGGTTTCTAAGGGATCACTGGCGCGAAAACGCTGTGAATCAACCAGCTGGTAATGGCGTAGCACCGGCAAGGATGCCTTAAACTTAAGTAAAAAGCCCTGCCCAGTGCCTTCGTAGCCATCCGTTGTTGTCAACAATAGACAGCGGGGAAAGCGCGCCACTAAAGCTTGTAGTTGCGGCATTGGTAATGAGGCGGCTTCATCGATGATCAGCCATTGCCAACCGGTAATGGTTTCTTGCGCGAGAATAGTATCGGGAGACTGAAAATAATAATGCTCAGCCGCGAAGCGTGCAATGACCGCTGTCGATATTTTAGCCGGACCAGTAATCAAACAAGGGGCCTGTTGTGCCGCTAACATACCGCCTAGTGCTGATTTACCGCGGCCACGCGGAGCAGTGACAATAATATTACCGCTAGGTAACCCTGTTATCTCTTTGATAATTGCGACCTGCTGCTCACAACCTGCTGAAGCCCATTCCGGTTCCGCCAGTGCTTTCACTTCAGGTTTCTCCTGCCCTTCGCACCAAATCAGATGAGCGGGATCATCGTGCAAATATTGCCAGAGCTGACGATAGAACACCGGAGTGCTAATCGGCTGCTCGCACTCTGCCCAGCGTAAGCTATCTTGGTCAACCAAGCCTTCAAGCAGCGACGGCTCAGGGAATAGTAACAGCAACCAACTTCCTGCCAGCAAGGTACCCGCTAAGGCGGCTAGCGTCTCGAGATTAATGCCCTGCGACGCATCGTAGAGAGCATGCAACCTCTCCTGGCCAAGGAACTGGCGCGCGCGCTTTGCCAAAACCTCATCCGGGTGCCCGGTGAGTACAGTGGTTACCCTTAGCCAGTCACCCGGATAATCGCTCTGCCATTGGCTAATCGCCGCTGAGCGGAATGCTTCAGCGCCACTTATAACGCAAATGCGCCGCAAGCCTTTGCGACGCATTTGTTCAAAGATTACCGCAGGCTGCACGCCAACTATCCAGCAAAAGTATTACATTGACTAGGCTCACCACTGTCAAATCCACGTTTAAACCAGCTATAGCGTTGCTGTGAACTGCCGTGAGTAAAACTATCTGGAACGACGCGCCCTTGGCTCTGCTGTTGCAGTTTATCGTCTCCAATGGCTTGAGCGGCATTTAATGCCTCTTGTAGGTCACCGGTCTCTAGAACATTTTTTTGCTGCATGTAATGCCCCCAAACACCAGCAAAGCAATCTGCTTGTAACTCCAACTTCACAGAGAGGCGGTTAGCATCGGTTTGCGAACCCTGTTGCATTTGCTGACGAACTTTACTCTCAATACCGAGCAAGTTTTGTACATGGTGGCCAACTTCATGAGCAATGACATAACCTTGCGCAAAATCACCGCCAGCGCCGAGTTTATTTTTCATTTCGTCATAAAAAGAGAGGTCAATATAGACAGTTTTATCCGCTGGGCAGTAGAAGGGGCCCATCACCGATTGTCCCGTCCCACAGCCGGTACGAGTGGCGTTACGATACATCACTAATTTAGGTGCTTGATACTGCTTACCCATTTTCTGGAAGATTTCGTTCCAGGTATCTTCAGTATCGGCAAGTACGACCCGGGTAAATTTAGCGGCTTGTTGATCATCCGCACTTTGCGCTGCCGGAGTATGAGACTGACTCACCGAGGAACTTTGCCCACCACCACCGAGCAGAGGGGTTAAGTCATAGCCATAGTAGCCAGCCACCACCACCACGATTAAGAGGACGATTCCGCCTTTTCCTGCTGGAATGCGAAAACCTGAACCACCACCAGTAGGCGCAGGGCTCTCCCCACGGCGGTCTTCAACATTGTCACTTTCTCTACGTCCTTGCCAACGCATGGTCTACCTCTGAGTCTCAATGATTATTTATCTCTAAATAGTAATCGCTGAACGCGCGGATAACCAGTAGAAAAGCTAAGGTTGTAAAAGAGGACAAGCAAGAGGATGGCACGCACCCACTATCACTAAGCGGGTGCGATTGAGGATTAATCTAAGGTAACCCCTAGGCGTTGCGCGACAACTTCATAGGCTTCGACGACGCCACCTAGGCTTTGACGAAAACGGTCTTTGTCCATTTTATCTAATGTTTCTTTATCCCAAAGGCGAGCACCGTCTGGAGAAAACTCATCACCCAGAACCACTTCTCCGTTGAATAACCCAAACTCTAGTTTGAAATCGACGAGAATCAGCCCTGCAGCATCAAATAATTCAGTCAGTACTTGGTTAGCCTTGAGCGTTAATTCGCGCATGCGCGCGAGATGCTCAGCACTCACCCAGCCGAAGGTTTCGCAGTAAGATTCATTGATCATCGGATCATGATGCGCATCATCTTTGAGAAATAGATCAAATAACGGTGGGGTTAACACTTGTCCCTCTTCAACGCCTAAGCGCTTGACGAGAGAGCCTGCAGCCCGGTTACGCACGACGCATTCAACGGGAACCATCTCAAGTTTTTTTACCAAGGCTTCGGTATCTGAGAGTAGGCCTTCCATTTGCGTCGGGATCCCTGCCTGCGCCAATTTTTCCATAATGAAATGGTTGAATTTATTGTTCACCATACCTTTACGGTCAAACTGTTCAATACGTGCGCCATCTCCGGCTGATGTATCATTGCGGAATTCCAGAATTAGCAGGTCCGGGTTATCGGTGCTATAAACTGTTTTTGCCTTACCGCGATACAGTTCAGCTTGCTTTTGCATCTTGTTAACTCCACTCATCGTCGACTCTGAAAATTATTCTGCATGATACGCAGATTTAATCACTACGCAATCGTTTACCTAGCTAGCCGCTATTATGCCAAAATAAAATAAAAAAAGGCCGGAAATTTCCGGCCTAGGCATAATTTATTTATTTAGCGCAGCTTGGAGTACCGCCACCAACGCATCGTTTTGCGATTGCGTCAGGATATGGCCTTTAGGATCGATAAATTGCAAGCTACTACGGTTATCTAAATCTCCGACTTGTAGTTTGTATTTACCCTCAGCTAACTCAGGATCTTTAGCCCCTAAAGTTGCCCATTGGCTGCTACTTAAATTACTGTAGCTCAGTTGTAAGCTGCCATCTGCTCGGTTGCTATCAGAAACCGTCATGCCTGCAAGCGGTAACGCTTTAGGCAGACGCTGCCAGGTCACATCGAAAGGTGCGCGAACGACCAAGTTTGGTAAACCAGTATCGTCAGCACCGCTTTGCACATCGATAGTCCCAGTACGGCTAGCTGCAGCAGCATTTTGACGATCTGTCGCCGCGGTATTTAACTGAGCAGAAATATCGTTCAACAATTGAGCCGTATAACGCTGAATCTCGGTATTACTGGTGACCGGTTGCCCTTTTTGTTCTAAGGCAATAGGTTTAACCATCAATGTTTGTTCGTAACCCTGCGCAACAACTGAAACTTGGTAGCGACCGCGATATTGATGATCTTCGTCTTCACGGTTCCAAGAAATCCAATCCGTGGTCAACTGTTGGCGCGCATCATCTTGCTGAGCCACCGGGAATTTATTAGCGCGAAGCGCCTCAACCGTTTGTCCCCATAATGAAGGACCTGTATTAGCGATTTGCAAAATCCCAGTGGTGCCTTGGAATTGAGCACGGCTACCATTAAGCAGGGATAACGCTTGTACCGGCGGGCGAATATCTAATTGCTTACCGAATGCCCCTTGCGAACGCCCTGGTGGGACGGAATAGTTCGCTGACTCTAGCGGTAGAATCATGCCTTGCGGGACGTTTAGTTGGCTAAGTGCTGGCGCATCCAGGTACTCTTCATTGCCATTCACTTCGCGTTTGTAATGTTGATCATGCGAACAACCCGCTAATAACATTGCTACGGATAATCCCGCTACTTTGATTACCGCCGAATTTTTAACTGAGTAAGCCATTAAATCTCCCTAACTTATCGCAGTCCTGCGTCACGCATCGCCTGTAACAATATCGGTTCAGATGTGGCCGATAAAGGTGTCATAGGCAAACGCAGGGTGTCATTTGCGATTAATCCCAGCTGTTTAGCCACCCATTTCACAGGGATAGGATTTGGTTCATAAAATAAGTGCTGGTGAAGCGCCATAAGCCGCTGGTTCAAAACGCGAGCTTCAGTAAAGTTACCTGCCGCAGCAAGCGCACATAACTGCGCCATTTCCGGTGCCGCTACATTCGAGGTTACTGAAATAACGCCTTTGCCGCCCAACTGCATAAAGTCTAACGCTGTTTCATCATCACCACTAAGTAAAATAAAATCTTCTTTGGTCAACGCTTGGATCTGACTTACACGGGATAAGTTCCCTGTTGCTTCTTTAATTCCGATAATATTTTCAATTTCGGCAAGACGTGCAACGGTCTCAGGCAACATATCACAGCCCGTACGTCCCGGCACATTATAAAGTATTTGCGGCAAATCGGTACTCTGCGCAATCGCTTTAAAATGCTGGAAGATGCCTTCTTGTGTTGGGCGGTTGTAATAAGGCACCACGGTTAAGCAGCCGATAACGCCACTATTTTCTAATCGTTGTGTGAGGGCGATGCCTTCAGCCGTAGCATTCGTACCGGTTCCAGCAATAACTGGGATACGGCCGGCAGCCAGTTCGACAGTGCGTAACACGACATCGATATGCTCGTCGTGGGTGACTGTTGCCGATTCACCCGTTGTGCCCATCGCAACGATTGCAGAAGTGCCACTCGCCACATGGTAGTCAATTAGTGTTTTAAGGCTACTCTCACAAACTTGCTCGTTTTCGTCCATCGGTGTGACGAGTGCAACAATACTTCCGGTAAACATAGCTATCCCCTCATTTCCCAAGGTCTTCATGGTAAGGTGTCCCTCACACTAAAAGCAAGACAGTGAATGCACTCAACTGCTTGTCAGCAGTTTTTTTTATGTTTACCTTAAGATAATTAGTAAAACTCTGGGAAATATCACATTGTCATCCTCACCTGTGCATTTAGTGATTACCGCGCTCGGTAGCGATCGTGCGGGAATCGTCAATACTATCACCCGACACGTCAGTCAGTGTGGGTGCAATATCGAAGACAGTCGCCTGGCATTACTCGGAGGGGAGTTCACTTTTGTGATGCTGCTCTCAGGGTCGCCTAATGCGATCAATATGATTGAATCGACGCTCCCCATTAAAGGGGCTGAGCTCGAACTATTGATTGTCATGAAACGTACGCCGACAGGATCGACCCCAGTGCGCCATGAAGGCTTCTCTCTCGCGGTTGAAGTGCCTGACTCGCCGCGCATCATTGAGCGATTCACCGCACTACTGACCCAGCACCATATGCATATCGCGGAACTGATGACTCGTGCTCAGCCGGGTACCCCAGCGATATTATCGATCCGTATTCATGCTTACGGTAGTTCGGCCAAAGCATTAGCGGATTTAGAACAAAATTTTGCACTACTGTGCGCTGAATTATCCGCACAAGGCACAATACATGCTGATGGACGCCAAGAGACCGAGCGGTTATAACTCAATCATTATTCACAGGAAGCGATAATTAACTTGAAAGCAGATAAAATTAAGCTCTATCCTAGCCATTGAAAAAACAGTTTTCCGCCGTAATCTATGCTGAAATAGAACACTGATAATATCCGTCAGTACTGGGCAAATAATGATTGGAGAGAAGCTATGTCCCCGTTAAATGTAGGCGATACCGCGCCACAATTTACTTTACTCGACCAAGATGGCGAAGAGGTGAGTTTATCCGATTTCAGTGGTGAGCGAGTTCTCGTCTACTTTTACCCTAAAGCAATGACCCCCGGTTGCACCGTTCAAGCCTGCGGCCTGCGTGACAATATGCCATCGTTAAAAACGGCTGGCGTACAAGTATTGGGAATCAGTACCGACAAGCCAGAAAAACTATCGCGTTTCGCTGAAAAAGAACTGCTCAATTTCACCCTGCTTTCAGATGAAGATCACAAAGTTTGTGAAGCATTCGGCGTATGGGGTCAGAAAAGTTTTATGGGTAAAACCTATGACGGTATTCACCGCATTAGTTTCTTGATCGATGGCAATGGCAAGGTAGAAAAGGTTTTCGATAATTTTAAAACCGCTAATCATCATGATATCGTTTTAGACTACGTTCAAACGCACTGATCTTCATCTATCCAGCAAGGGGGCGAAGTGGCTTTACTGAATAAAAGGCTTATCGCAACAGCGATCGCCGCCTTACTGGGTTGGAATAGTCTCGCCATCGCCGATGTCACAGATACCTTACCCGATATTGGCACCACTGCCGGTGAAACGCTGTCCATTAACCAAGAACTCCAAATGGGCGATTTTTATGTCCGCCAGTTACGGGGGAGTGCCCCATTAATTGATGACCCCCTGCTCACGCAGTACATCAATGGTTTAGGGCAACGGCTGGTCGCCCACGCATGGTCTGTAAAAACGCCCTTCCATTTTTACCTTATTCAAAATGATGAGCTTAACGCCTTTGCCTTTTTTGGTGGCAATGTGGTGTTACATTCAGCGCTCTTCCGCTATACCGATAATGAAAGTCAACTCGCTTCGGTAATGGCCCACGAAATCTCGCACGTTACCCAACGTCACCTGGCGCGGGCAATGGCCGAACAGAAGAGTAACGCTCCGTTAACTTGGGTCGGCGCCTTAGGCTCCATACTTCTCGCTATGGCTAATCCACAGGCGGGGATGGCAGCATTAACCGGAACTCTAGCAGGCTCGCAGCAAGGGATTATTAGCTTTACCCAAGAGAATGAACGCGAAGCGGATAGAATCGGCTTACAGGTGCTGCAACGTTCAGGTTTCGATCCCCAAGCCATGCCGGACTTTCTCCAGAAACTAGCTGACCAGACGCGTTTTTCATCAACGCCACCGGAGATCTTGCTCACCCACCCATTACCGGATAGCCGACTTGCTGATGCCCGAAATCGTGCTAATCAAATGCCGCACCTTATTATCCAGTCTTCGCAGGATTTCTACTTCGCGAAGGTTAGGATCCTCGCCATGTATGGATCAGATCGGGATAGTGGACAATTAAATGATCTGATCGAGCATTATGCGAAGGGGAATGATCGTGAAAAATTGGCCGCAACCTATGGCCGCGCAGTGATGTTTATGCAGGCAAAAAGTTTCCAAAATGCACAGCATCTCGTCACACAACTACTTAGCCAACACCCGACCAACCCCTGGTTTCTCGATGTCGCCACCGATATCAATATTGGTTTAAAGCAACCCAACCAAGCCATTAGCTTACTCACCGCGACGCCGGGCTACCTCACTAACCCTGTACTGCGCGTCAATCTTGCTAATGCCTATATTGAAGCCAAACGCCCCGCCGATGCATTAAAAGTACTCAATCGTTACACCTGGGATTACCCAGACGATCCTATTGGTTGGGACCTGATGGTACAAGCAACGGGTAATCTTGGGATGACCAATGAACAGCGCTTCGCTCAAGCTCAAGGCCTTGCATTAAATGGGCAACTTGACCAAGCGATCAGAGCACTCAGTGACGCTAGCGCTCAGGAAAAGACAGGCAGTCTGGCGCAGCAACGCTATGATGCACGTATCGACCAATTACGCGTATTACAACAGCGTTTTCGCCAATATCAAAAAGGCTAATTCGAGTAATGAGGCGGGTTGCTGAAAGTGAGCAAAGCGTTACCTTAGCAGAGCGCTAAATAACGAGTAGGGTAAGACAGGACAACACCACATTTTTTAAAAACAGAGAAGAGTAAGCAATAAATAGAGAGTGCTTAGTGCTGCTATTTTTAGCCAATAAGAGGCATCCCCATCTTTAAAGGCCTAATGCCTCTTTAACAAAGGGGATCGTCAATTTGCGCTGTAAGCGAATGGAGGCATGATCAAGTTGATCGAGTGTATCGAACAAGGTACGCATTTCACGATCAAGACGCTTAATCAGAAAACGTCCTACGTCTTCAGGGAGTTCAAACCCTCTAATCCCCGCGCGTTTTTGCAGTGCAAGGACCTTCTCGTCATCATTCAATGGTTGTAGCCAGTATATCTGCCCCCAATCGAGCCGCGAGGCTAGATCCGGTAAATGGAGATCAAGTTGACGGGGGGGCGCATTGCCGCTAATCAGTAACCGCGTTTTACCCACTTCTAAAATGCGATTATACAGGTTAAAAATAGCCATCTCCCAGGCTTCATCCCCGGCGATACAATGAATATTATCAATGCATACCAGGGCCAACTGTTCCATACCTTCCAAAACTTCAGGTGAGAACCAAGTCCTCTTATCTAACGGAACATAGCCGACGGCTTGTTCCCGAGCGGAAAGTTCACTGCAAGCCGCATGCATTAAATGGCTGCGCCCTGCCCCTTCCCGCGACCAGAAATAGATATAGCCACCTTGAGGTTGGTTCAGGACCGTAGTGATCGCGGCGAGCAACGCCGAATTCGATCCGGGCCAAAAACTCGAAAAGGTTTCATCATCAGGTAGATAGAGTGGTAAAGAGAGTTGTGCTGGCGTGTTCAGAATAACCTCAATAATGGGAGCCAGTTAAAAACATAGCCAGTTTAGCACAACTTTTTGTAACTGTTGAATGGGATAAAATAACCTATTGCTCCCCGCGCTGCCTTAGCGGGGAGCCTAAAGCTCCCCACTTCCCTTACTCCTCGGCAGATGCTTGCGGTAACCAACGTTCAATAATATAAAAAATCAAACTTAAGGCTACGCCAACCACTGTTGCCAATGCCATCCCTTTCAATTCCGCGGCGCCAATATGAATCGATGCGCCGCTCACCCCAACAATCAGTATGATGGCGGTAAGAATTAAATTCTGCGCCTTGCTATAATCTACCTTCGAATCAATTAGCACCCGTATTCCTGATGCACCAATCACGCCATAGAGTAACAAGGAGACGCCGCCCATCACTGGTACTGGAATCGCTTGAATAATCGCCGCAAGCTTACCCACGCATGAGAGGGCAATAGCCATAATCGCTGCCCCGCCAATCACCCAAGTGCTATACACCCGAGTGATCGCCATCACACCAATATTCTCGCCATAAGTCGTATTCGGCGTGGACCCAAAGAAACCAGAGAAAACCGTGGATAGACCATTGGCTAGCATTGAGCGATGCAGGCCGGGGTCTCGGATCAAATCTCGCTTCACAATATTCGCGGTAACCACCAAATGCCCGACATGTTCAGCAATCACCACTAAGGCTGCAGGAAGGATTGTCAGGATAGCCACCCATTCAAAACGCGGCTGATAAAAGGTCGGTAACGCAAACCATGCCGCTTGCTGCACTGGCAACCAATTAACCATGCCTAAGCTGGCTGCTACGCAATAACCTGCGACCACCCCAATTAAAATAGGAATAATAGCGAGAAATCCGCGAAACAGTACCGCACCGAATACCGTCACCCCAAGCGTGATCATCGAAACCACTACGGTATGGCTATCATTTTGTGAACCCGCGTCAGTGACTAGACCCGCCATTTTGGCGGCAACACCCGCTAATTCAAGGCCGATCACGGCGATAATCGCCCCCATCGCCGCAGGCGGAAACAGCACGTCCAGCCATCGCGTCCCGGCAAATTTTACAATAACGCCGACTAAGCAAAACAGCAGACCGCAGACAATAAAGCCCCCTAACGCAACCTCATAGCCTTGAGGCAGTAGCAATAACACGGGCGAAATAAAGGCAAAACTCGAGCCGAGATAAGCGGGGATTTTCCCCTTACAAATAAAAAGATACAGCAGTGTTCCTATCCCGTTAAACAGCAGGATGGTCGCAGGATTAACATGAAATAGCACAGGAACCAAAACGGTAGAGCCAAACATCGCAAAAAGATGTTGTAGACTTAGAGGAAGCGTTTGATGCAATGGTAAACGCTCATCGACTTCTATAGTGCGACGACGCATAGTAACCCCCTGAATTAGGCATAAAAAAACCGACCATTAGGCCGGCATGCAATAAATGAACCGTTATTTGGTCCCAAAAATTTTGTCACCCGCATCCCCTAAGCCAGGAATGATATAGCCGTGGGCATCAAGACCTTGATCGATTGAAGCAGTATACAATTCTACATCAGGGTGCGCAGCTTCCAGCGCGGCAATACCTTCTGGTGCCGCAACTAACACTAATACTTTTATTGCTTGGCAGCCCGATTGTTTTAAGAGATCGATTGTCGCGATCATCGAGCCACCGGTAGCTAGCATAGGATCGACCACTAACGCCATACGCTCATCCATATTGGAGGCGAGTTTTTGGAAATAAGGAACAGGTTCTAAGGTTTCCTCATCACGGTACACGCCGACCACGCTTATCCGCGCGCTAGGGACATGCTCCAGCACACCTTCCATCATCCCCAGTCCGGCACGCAAGATGGGTACTACGGTAATCTTTTTACCTTTTATTTGTTCGATTTCCACCGGACCATTCCACCCTTCCACCGTAACCACTTCCGTTTCCAGAGTGGCGGTCGCTTCGTAGGTCAATAAACTACCGACTTCTGACGCGAGTTCGCGAAAACGCTTGGTGCTAATATCATTTTCGCGCATCAAGCCTAATTTATGGCGGACCAGTGGGTGCTTAACTTCAACGATTTTCATACTTTCTCCCCGAGCAAAAAAAACAAACCGCTAAAAAATCGACGGATTATACCGCTTTTTGAGGGATGGCGGTATGCTGCACCGCAAAAATCCCCTTTTAGGGCTAGGGGAAATCACCAACAATAGGTGGATTAGGTACCAAGCGAAACTGACGCTCGCAAACGATTGCGACGACTGTTAGAATAGCCGCGCTCTCATTTAATTACCAACCGCAAATCGCGTGGGGATTCTGCAGTGACCGACAAAACCACTCTTAGTTATAAAGACGCCGGTGTTGATATTGATGCTGGAAATGAACTGGTCGATCGAATTAAAGGCGTAGTAAAAAAAACGCGTCGTCCTGAAGTAATGGGCGGTTTAGGTGGCTTCGGTGCGCTCTGCTCACTACCTACCAAGTACCGTGAGCCGGTTTTGGTATCAGGGACTGATGGTGTAGGGACTAAGCTACGTCTTGCCATGGACTTAGGTCGTCATGACACCATTGGTATTGATTTAGTCGCGATGTGTGTAAACGACCTGATTGTTCAAGGGGCTGAACCACTGTTCTTCTTAGACTACTATGCAACGGGTAAATTGGATGTCGATACCGCAGCCTCTGTCATCACAGGTATTGCCGAAGGATGCCAGCAATCTGGCTGTGCATTGGTCGGGGGGGAAACCGCCGAAATGCCAGGAATGTACCACGGTGATGATTACGATGTGGCAGGGTTTTGTGTCGGTGTCGTCGAAAAATCAGAAATCATCGATGGGAGCAAAGTGGCTGCGGGTGACGTACTCATCGCCTTGGGATCCAGTGGCCCACACTCAAACGGTTATTCACTGATTAGAAAAGTTTTGGAAGTGAGCAAAACAGACCCGCTAACCGAACAACTCGAGGGTCAATCGCTGGCCGATCACCTGTTAGCGCCAACCCGCATTTATGTCAAAAATGTCTTAGCCGCTATCGAGAAATTCGATATTCATGCTATTTCACACCTTACTGGCGGCGGTTTCTGGGAAAATATCCCTCGTGTTCTGCCAGAAAATACACAAGCTGTGATTGATGAAAATAGCTGGCAATGGCCTGCCGTGTTTAAGTGGTTACAACAGGCGGGTAACGTTAGTCGCCATGAAATGTACCGTACCTTTAACTGCGGTGTTGGGATCATTATCGCACTCCCTGAAAGTGACGCCGATGCCGCCGTTGCTTTTCTGAATGAATGTGGTGAGAAAGCCTGGAAAATCGGCCATATCACTGCAGGACAGGCGACTGAACAGGTTGTAATTGGATGAAACGCATTGTTGTCCTGATCTCAGGGTCAGGCTCCAACTTACAAGCCATTATTGATGCCTGCCAACTCGGCAGGCTTGATGCACAAGTCGTTGCCGTTTTCAGTAATAAGGCCGATGCCTTTGGTTTACAGCG
>Ga0157364_1006322_pt1 | contig 12151 bp, 5 predicted proteins | sample AttsexASBM2_FD_111476 | JGI IMG/M metagenome (GOLD analysis project Ga0157364, IMG submission 111476) | Fungus gardens microbial communities from leaf cutter ant in Ribeirão Preto, State of São Paulo, Brazil - Atta sexdens ASBM2 | ecosystem: Host-associated > Fungi > Mycelium > Unclassified ...
AAATAATTAAATAAAAATCCCAAGCATGATAAGTAGTATTGCAAAAAGTTTTAACGTTTTAACAACCAATTTGTGACCTACATAATTATTTTGATGATCCAACAAAATTATTTTCATTCAAACAAATTAAGTTAATAATTTGGCCATGGATTTTAATAATAAATCCACTATGATAAAATTTTCCGCGATTATGACGCGTAAATTATATATTTATGGCGATAAGATATAATTTGCATACAAACTAAAATATATTCATTAAACGAAGTTAACTGCAAATATTTTGATTCTGGATTGAATTTTCTTTAATGTAGAAATCAAATAAAACAAATTATTTTCAGATTTGTATTCAGCTAAATTTTAAAATACTTCAACAAAATCTTCCTTTTCGTAGTTTACTAAAATAAATGTAACGATTAGAAACTGTTCGATCTCTAATCACTAACTACTCGCTTGCGCTGTTAAATGTGTTTGAATTTGTGAGCTTCTTAAGAACAAGGCAAGGATATGTGCATACGTTAACTCCAAAATGGCAGCAGTGATTCCGGGAAGTGACACATTCTCTCTCTCTCTCTCTCTCTCTCTCTCTCTCTCTCTCTCTCTCTCTTTCGCTCGCTCGCTCGCTCGCAGTATATACGCGATCTAGTGGTTAATTTAAGTGGCTGGCGTAACAAGGTTACCAAGGAATGCGAGGACGGAGCTTTCAACGGAACACCCGCCTATGTACGAGACTATCGTCGCCTCCTATGCTCCGTTCTCCGATCCCCGCTTCGACGTTTCTAGCGAAACGTCGGTCGCCCCGTTTCAGCCTCGGCAACCTCCCCACAGACGTGCCTTTGTGGTACCGTGACCCGACCTACGACACACCAACCACCCACCCTCATCGCACACCCTCGAATAGAGCTATCCTATTCACTCGTACGTGCGTGTGATATGCGCGACTACGACATGGTTGCGCTCACGTACTGCTGATTCGTCTTGACATGCGTGCACGATCCCTCTACCGTACGAGATTGTTGAGGCAACGTTGAATTACGCGCGATGCTGTGTATAACCGATGCTGTGTAGTCCTTTCCTTCCGCCAGCGTGTAGAGAAATAATGCATGAACTGAGAACATGACGACATTGTACGTCTTCACATATTATCATTTTCTCCTTTTAAATATTTACTTTTTTACGAGAAATCTTTTAACGGGGATTATACAATCGTAAATTTTAAATGTTTTAATTTGTAGAATGATTAGAATAGATTTTACAACTATAAATATAAAATATTGATTGTATCTTATATTGCGAATCAAGCAAATAATTAAGAATGAGGCAAGAAATTTAATAAATTTAATATTGCAAATATATATACAATCAGGTTCAATTATGCACAAACTATCTGCAGAGATGGTTACGCAATGATATACGTAATAACTATATTTTATTTTCGCCCAAGTTCTTATTTTTATAACGCACTTCGGTAAGAAGTGAGACAAGTCGATATTTTACTCGTATTATATACGAATCATGATGTGTTCTAAATTTCAATCAATTAAATCTAAGTGTATAACAAGTGATTTCATACATATGTACATGATTTAGTTTTCCGTTTAAATGTGTAATTCTATTTTTGCAGTCTAGTGTGTTTTACATGGAAAATTGAATCGCGTACATACTATATGATTTATATCAAATTACCTGTTATATATCTAAAATATAGAAAAAATGATACAAGATGAATTCAAATACTTCCCAAGAAAGAATGATACAAATGAAAAATGAATTAAAAGGATAGTTTTTTAGGAATAGTTTTTTTAGGAATAACGTAATTATAATACAATTAATATCTACATTATGTAAATTCAAATACGTTTCAAAGAGAAATGACAAAGGACAAATGATACAACTCAAAATAATGATAATTTTTAGGGATGACATAATACTATAATAAAATTAATACCTGCATTATTTCTAGATAACTTAAAAACAGACAATATTACAATATAAATAATATCAATTCTTTTCGCTCGTATAACTTACAACAAATTAATAAATAGTAAAACCCAAATCAATACATTAAACGAGCTATAAGTGGATATACTAAATAATACTTATTAATCACAAATTATAATTTTCCGACGATAAGTTTTAACGATATGTTTCGATCTATCCTTAGTCCTCATCAGCCGCAAAATACATAAATACCCAAATATCTAATTATATTAACATATTATAAGGATCATCTCACGTTCGAGTTATAATAAATAATATAATAGATTTCTAAGAATCATCTCATTTTCGTGTTACAAAGGATGGTATATCGCAACCATATTATATGTAATTAAACTTGATAATTAATAAACGATGTTATTGTCGATAATTAAAACAGACAATTTGTAATTAGCTCTAATTTTAAGTTTATTTACGTCTAATGCCATATTAAATAATAAATTTTAAAATAAGCAATTCACTTTTCTCTCTCCCGAACAATTTTATATTTTTTACTCGTGTACACTTTTCTTGCGGGGATGCGATATGATCTCTGTCAAATATTTTTGCGTTAAATTTCTATGTCTGAGAGTTGTCGTTCTGAAGAATAGCGATCGATGCAATTCTTCAAAATGTCTTTCCATCGATTGTCTTTCCATCGATTGTCTTTTTATTCAGGTACTTAACTTAAATGACATGGCATAGATAATACGGATAGATGCCATTTAATAACGTAAAGCGGATTTCATCCAGCAACCTCTCTTATAATCAATTCATTACGCTAGAATAAGCGACACGACTCACAATTGAATCCCGTAATGCAGAATCTCTCATCAACATTTCGCTAAATTTGCTAATCATAAAGAAAAAGACTTTATATATGTACGCTCACGCTGATATCACTTTTTTTCTCGATAATTCAAAGCGTAATATATTGCCTGTGGCAGGTATAAACAAGTTAATTCCGCCAAATAAGTCTGAGCGCACTCGAGATTCCATTCTGCTGAAATGGGACGAAAGCGCAACTGAATTTTGCGCAGTGCTGTGTGACTGTGTACGTTTTAAAACAGATCGCCTGGACTATGCGTACGTAGGAAATTCGTTTTAGAAATATGGCTTGAATGGCTGTCAGTGGTGTTTCGCAAACGAGAAGTCATTTAAGCGCTTATGAGCACTTGACGCTGATAGGGAAGTCAAATGCACTGTGCCTCCCCCTCCAGCTTACCCGCCACCCGCTGTCCTGTCCTTTGCTATTTCACCCCTTTGTAGGCGTGAAATACTCGAGCAAATCACCGGTAATACCTGCCAGCGATGTCAAACTTCTTCCGCTTTTTATTTCGCGAACGCGTCCTACTTTCGCGGCATCACTTCAGGAGGACGATTACTGTCCCAGTTTTTACTGTCCGATAATAATTGGAGTACACTCACGCATACACATACATACACGCATACATATACAGAGATATTTATCGCCCTTTATATTTGCCCAATCAATACTTAATTCATCCGAAGAAAAGAAAGAAAGAAATTAAGAGGAGGAGAAACGCAACTCTTTTCTCCAGGAAATTAAACGATCGCGCGCAATTTCGCTTTCACGACAATCACCCTTCGCGATTGCGATCGGCTAAATGCGAGATATACGGCATTTGCGAGTCCCGAAAATATTTACGCGAATTGCCGTTCGCAAACACATAAAATTACATGACACATCCGAATATACCACAAACGTTGCGCGGCGACGACGGCGGTGGCGGCGGCAGCAACGGCGGCGGCGGCGGCGGTCCCAAGCCGCAGTTTTGTTTATTTCATTTTGTTTGCCGATAGCACCAGCCTCCAAATCCGATATCATCGTTAATATTGATCTGCACCACTGAGCAATAGGAATATAGCAATACTGAGCAATGTCGATGCAATTATATGTGAATTTCTCGTATATACAGACAAACGTTTACTCCCGCACTTGCGCTATACTTCGTATACGCGTATTACTCTCGACAAACGAGCATTAATCTCGGTAAGTAAATCTGTGAATGACGCATGGCAGTCAGAGAAATAGAACTATTATCAGCTGCAGAAGTTGGGGGGGAGGAGGGCGATGGAGACGCGTATTAAGATTTATTCGGCCGAATTACAATCTGCGTGCAGCGCGAGAATGGCAGTTAATAATGGCGGTGGATATGTTGTAATTTATCTGCAGATAAATGTAAAAGATAAAATGTCGCACGAACGTAGGAAAATATGAGTAGTGTAAAATTGAATGCGCGGAAGGCGCAGAGTTGCGCGCGAGCGATTTATGGCCTTGAATATTTTGGTTACTACGTGCGAAATATCAGGGATAGGAGAACGTTCTAATTATGTTATTTTCATCTGGTACATGATACATGCCTATACATGAAATCCCCGCGAACGGTAGGATATATATATATATATATATATATATATATATGTATATATATATATGTATAATTCCTGCGTTGAACCGCTGGTATTGCCAATTGGCATAAGTCCATGCTAATTCTGCTCCATAATATAATTTTGCAGGATTTATTAATAATATTTGCATGAACCGTCGAAGAATTTGCATTTCGTGGACGCGATCGCCGGGCGTCTTCTTGATGATTTAGGAGCTATTTTAATAATCAACGTATGTGATTTTCCTTTTTGAAAATTTCTAATCCGTTATATAGTTTCAAATACACTCCCGGAGGCATCGCTTTGCATCGAGAGCTCTCGACCGCGTTCTTTCGCGGTTAAACTATCGAGTGGCTTCGTTTTACGATTTACTCTACATATGAATCATCAGTGCGCGGTACCGACCGTAACGATCTTTGCATGCACAGCATCGACCGATCAGCCATACTGCCGATTGGATGGGAGAAACTCGTCATTCGAACGAGCAGGAAGAGGCCTCTCGATCGATATACTCGATTGGGAGAACGAAAGAAATAGAAATTCACGGCTTCAGAGATAATAGTTGAACGACAGAGATGACAGTTGACATATACTCTCGGATATGAACGTCGAATGTGGAGTAATCGATCCTTCCAAATCCAAACTGTCATTCAGCGAATAATAAACAAAAGGACTATCAAAGACTGAAAATCCAGTGAAAGAATTTCATTTACGGCTTAACGGATTCCGGCCGTGTCGGGTCACATTGTTCATTATAGGCTTATATTTCCTTCTCTCTCTCTCTCTCTCTCTCTCTCTCTCTCTCTCTCTCTCTCTCTCTCTCTCCTTTCATATTGAAAAATATCATATGAATATAATACGTCCGCTGGAATTTCATCATTCGGCAAAGAGTGAAAAAAGAACGAGTTTAATCGTTTCTTTTGTACTCCAATTGATTGTTTACGTGGCAAAATGGTAAAATCTCAGAAGCGTTTAATTGCTACATCTAGAGCTACGTTATCAGTACCTTGACAGGCGCGTGAACACATTTTTATTTGACAAAGAAAAGTCATCCTTGCCTCTTTTATATCGAGAATTTTGTTTAATCGCACATACAATGAAAAATTTACATTATTATGAGTATCTATCAGTAATGTCTATTATCGTTATTATATGTGATGTCATGAAATCTTTCATGGTATCTGCATTTAGAAGCGGGAATCTTCAGAAGATTTTAACTCTTTGTCCGGTAATCATTAAGGATCGCAGATTTATTATGCGATTTGCTTTTCCTTGTCTTTCTTCACTCTCTATTCAGGATCTGGTCTTCTAATCCCAGTCATAGCGAATCCTTTTCCAAGAACTTATTAAAGTAACGTGAACAAAGGTGCGTTCATTAGTCTTTAATAAAAACGTAATCCACGTTGGTGGAACGTCATATGGAGGATTAAAATGTTGTCGAGGAGCTTGACGGGAAGTGTTTGCGAATCGTCCGACAGTTAATATTATAATCTCGCTGTCAGCATGAGATATCACAAAGTACTGCAAAAATAAATACTTGCGCAAAATCATATCGTATAATCACAAAGATTGAAAACTATTGAAAAAAATTGGTATTAAACGACAGACTACATCCAGCTGATTATCATTTCCATAGAGGCCGCTCATCGGAGTGCGATAACATCGAAGAGTTGTTAAAATGAATTACAAAGAGAGAGAGAAAGAGAGAGGAAGGGGGAGGGGGAAGAGGCAAGGGAATGCATCGAAATGAAGTTACTCGAACTGAACTTCTCCGAGTACATTAGGAAGCATAAGCTTTCCGATTTAAGGCCGAATGGATGTATTTTTAATCGCACATCGAAACTCGTTCGAGTTGATAACGGATCGTTATCAGCGAGTTAACGGGATTTCCGCGCCGTGAATTTCGCATTTTCTCGTGCACTCTCCGTCCGCGGAATAACCGGGCAAAACTGGGCACGTCATAATAGGAATTCAGGAAATTGGGTTGTAATACCGACGCAGTAGGTACCCAGAACATATTCCAACGATTGTGAGAGATCGGTGCGTCGGTTTCGTACAACGGAGCTCATTTATTCCGCGAGAAACCAAGTCACGTACAAACCTCGCGTTCGCTTTACTATCCGTCATTCAATCCGTACTGTCCGTTGCAGTTTGCACATTATGGACGATATTAGATATCCTCGCGTTGGGCTGATAATTAATATTCACTCTCCAAATCAGTGTATGTGTGGTTTACTTTTGTTCAATTAATGCATGATACATTCATTAAAATCCAACGCGAGAATGGTACGTGATAACGCACTGGTATTTTTTCAAAATTAAATTTAATTAGGAACCTTGAAAGTGTATTTTCTACCTTACATAAATATGATAGAGAAGTAATGTGAAATTATATATGATTTGCATATGTAACTTTTTCGAAAGTCGCTATCTATGACACAGTGAGATTTTACGATCGAAAACGATTTTATGATCGAAAACGAAAAGCGATTTAATGATGAGACTCACGCGATTGCGCTTTGTAGAGAAAACTTTACGTTGAGTAATGGTCAATTTTTTTGCGAAGTTAATATTTCATTCTAGGCAAGCTTCGCGCGCAACGTTTTACTGTGTCTCATTTACAAAAAACTGGATGAAATCGGGCGTTTCGTATTTTTCCAGGCATGAATGATTACCCCGATGGATATTTTTTTTATGATATTTCACTGAAACTCATTTTTCACTTATTTTTAATGAATTTTATTCCCATCTTCGTCGAATATTTTGTATTATATGTGTGTAAGCTTAATTGTTCTTCAATTCGATTTAATTCTACTGTTGGTACTTTCTCATCTCTCAGCTTAGCGAGCGCCATCATTAAGGTGGCCGAAGTACCGAAGCTCAAGTTCGTGAATGAGTGATCCAAATCAAAAGAACCGAGTGTCGCTCACTGTTAGTCACAGGTATACAGCTATAGAGTAAATTGATGCGCTTGACGGATGCAATAGTGCGCTGAACTATGATAACCATCAGAAAGCAAAAGAATTTACCCCGAAACTGCTGCACGTACAAGTAGGCCGGCATGAATAATGCAAAGAGATACGGAAGACGGAGTTCTCTGTGTAGAAAATTGGAAAAACACGGTTGCAACAATAGGAGAAAGTCAAGCCCACCCCTCTTACGTTACCCTTCTTGAGGGAGGGAGAACCTCTAATTGCATCTCGTGGATTCAAGAGAGCAAAAACAGTATTACGATACTCGAGGATGCTCCTCATTTCGAGTACACCGGACTAGACACCGCCCTCTCTCTTGGCATGCAATCCTCAGTGATACTTGGAAGTTTCACGGAGATTTTATTTTTCCACGCGCGTATGTAGACGTTAGCAATCAATAGATTTCTAATTTACTCTAAATTCAGTAGAACACTGATATCTATTCTATCTCCTTTTGGATAAATCGCGTATTCAACGCAATAACGTTTTTAACTTTGTAAGAGAATACAGAAGGCCCACTCGCAATTCGCCAAGTTTGGCTTCAAGAGAGCAGAATAGTATAATATAACGACAGCTGACTTATCATTGCTACCAAGAGCATCTCGGCGTCCGACATCCGGAAAATCATGTCGAAATTCAAAGTATTTCGCTAATTGCCCCACTTAGCCTTACTCCCACTTGAAGCATCCTAATTACTCTCCCAGAATATTTGAATCATTGCGAATCAAACTTGAATATATCAGAAAGCAAAGGTACGCTTAAGAATTTCATAAACTTTACAAAGCTGAGATATTATAGATAATTTTTAAAATTGTAAAATGTAAAAAGATATTTTAATTGCAATCTTTATTTAACTGAATTATTTACGCAATTTCTCGCACTTCAACGTTTTTTTCTACATAATAACTGCATAAACTCGAAGAGAAACAGGAGTGGTAATGTGATCTCTCATAAAAATAAATTTAAAAATTGATTTTTTTAAACACTGTATTTGATTGTAAAATTAACAAACAAATAAAATATTGCAGAATGCACGTAAATGTTTGTACATACATCATTTTTCGCAAGTAGATTGCAGTATTAAAAATCTATACCATGTAACATAAACTGTAAATCAACAGTAAAATTACAATCGATTTATAGAATAATTATTTTGATATGAAACCTTTGAAAAAAGAGAGATCAACAATCAACAAGCTTATTGTAAGAAGATTACATTGGCTAAATGCTATTGTTTAATTTGCATCGTTTGCAATTCGAAATGTATACAGCCAAATGAAATATCACATAACAAACAACGCACTCAAATATACATATATTTGTTTTGTAATTCGTTCTGATTTAAGAAGAACGAAGAAGTATGTGTTATTTGCTAAAGTGTACCTTAGAAACATTTCGAAATGCTTGAAAGTAAAAAATACGTTATAATAATTGTTGGTTTTTATGTATTGACTGTAAGCGAGTTACTGAACAAATAGTTCTAAATAAATATTAGAATTTGCTATCTAATAGTGGAGATGTTAAGAGAAACGGTTATATATAATATACTCGTAAAAAACCTGTTCTCTCTCTCTCTCTCTCTCTCTCTCTCTCTCTCTCATATATATATATAAATTGAGTTTTAAAAAATTTTTTTTACGGTAATAAAACTATTTTTTATTAAAATAATAAAAAAAATGTAAGATTCATTTTATAAATATTTATAATAAAAATTTCATTTTTACATTATTTCGATATTATTTAATATCTTTTGTCTTTAAATATCGAGACGGGAATATCTTTGTTTTAATGCTTAATTCATCGATAATGTCTTTTCGAAACTGACTGTAAGTATATCCATAGCCGCTTAATCATTGTATTAAATTTTTATTGTTTATAGCTATCTTTGTATAGAAATCTTTTAAATAAATGAAAAAATCAAATTCTAAAACAATAATAACATTAAATGTCCAAAAAAAATACAGATAAAAAACTTTTAAGTTGGAGTAAGTTTTTAACTGGACTTTTTACTTAAGCTGCTTTCTAATTTTTTTCTTTTTTTTTTTTCTATTGTGAATAATTTAATAAGAATTTCAGATTGCTTTTCTGGATAAATTTAATTTATTGAAGCATCTTATATTCTTAATAGCTTGTTATTATCATTATGAATGATCGTACATATGAAAATTATTATTATTTTTACTAAATATTATTTGTTAGATAGATTGGATTTATTCTAAGCTTATTCGGTTTTTCTATTTTATTACGTGATTATAAATTATTATTCTAATTCTCGTCTCATTAGAAACTTGATGCGTTCAGTAAAGCAGATAACGAACGTTTTGTTCGTGAACGGATCAAAATGGGCGTGGAATAAAGCTGACTGGCGCGCCACGATTGTTCCACTTTAAGTATCGCTTCGCATTAGCTACAACGAAGAAGCGAGCAATTTAAGTTATGGCCTAGCTCGACTGAGACTGCTCTCTTATCGCATTAACGTAGGAACTCCGTAAAATGCAGAAAAGCGGGGAGAGAGAGAGAGAAAGGGGTGGGGGAGAGGGAGGGAGGGAGGAGAGAGAGAGAGAGAGAGAGAGAGAGAGAGAGTGCTCGGCTATACAACCGCGTCTAACATCACTGTGTTCATTACAAGGAAGGATCTTACCAAACTCACCATTTACATTATACCGTCGCATGCAACACTTGCCACAGATGGCTGAATACTTCTTCTTCGGGATTGCTCTTCCTTCAACTGGACTAACTCTGTATGCTTTGAAACTAAATAGCTATTATGAATTCAAATCATGAGACAGCTACAGAATATACTTAAATGAAGTTTAATTATTTAAATAAGGTGCTAATAAAATATATAAGTATGTAATTAATAATTGCTACGCGGAATCAAATGTCTACTTCAAATATCGCGGGAAGTATGTATTGATCTCACTCTGTAGCTCGCACAGCTCCTATTGAATAGAAGCTTAGAAGCAATATTTCTTTTGCGGCACTCCATGCCAGTGTAAATAACTTGCTAATAAGAAAAGTCATTTTCCATTAACACGATTTATGCATCACGATGCAAACTACCATTTGATTAGAGATTTAATTGAAATATCGCTTTTCACAGCGGAAAATGTTTTTCAGATTGAGTTTGCTTCACAGGGTGTCTTTGCCTCTGATTGTTTTACGTGATCGCTTACGCGAGAAAATTCAACAGTATTATAAGAATAAAAAAAAAACAAATTGCTGGTATTTTTGAGAAAAATGGTAAATGAAATAACTCGAAATACATTTTATTTGATAACAATAAATATAATTTTATTTAATATACAAATATGGCACGTATTAGCCTTCAGTTCACTTAAAAATCTTTAACAATAAATAATTGTATTTCAAAGGGAGCTTTGTCATAATTTTTAATTAGACTCTCGGTTTCATCTTGATTATTAACCATTCTGTAAGAATGATAAGAACATTTTAGCTATAAATGTAATTTAATAGTTATCCAATGTATATAGATTTATTTACAATAAGTAAATTTATCTTTAATAAAAGAAACAGTAAAATGTAATAAAAATCAATTATGTTCTTTATAATCGTGGAGAAAAATAAACATAATATTTGCAGTTTTTATTAAGAACAGATAATCGAATATTTTACGTATCCGAAAATGATATAGATATTGATTTTAATATACTTACGTTTGGCCACGGTATTGGCCAAGGTTGGTGAGGATTAAATGGGCCGTAGCCAGGACCGTTTGGTAACCGAATTTTATGTGTCGAGAGTGTATGAGTATCGGCAAACAGAGCGCAGATTGCAATTAACATCACGATGTACATTGTAAACTTCATGTTGAATATGTTGTTCTGATCAAGAAAAATCATTACAGGAAAATAAAATGATACATACATTCTGATACTATTACTTTCTCGATAACATTTTTGTATGCTTATAAAATAAAAATATTTCGTTATTTTTTAATTATTTTACGTAATTATTTAGAACTCATAAAATAAATTAAGTTAAATATTAAATTAATTTATTAAAGTCTTTCAGGATGTAAAAAACTGTTTAATAATATTATCAAGTCAACGTGTAATTTCAAATTAATGTAATTTCAAATTAAAAATTATACATGTATACATCATCAAAATTATAAAACTAATGCTATCGTAAAATTATCGACAACACAGAGACAACACTACAAATCAGACATTATCACGAATCTAAAGATTACTATACTTTAGTCCGTATCTTAGTCTAACTGTAGTTGAACTCAAATTATGCTTTCTACATGAAGTACATCTTTTATATGTTGTTACTGTTTAATGTATAAGACACAAAAATAGCGCAAAATCTAAGTCGCGGGAAATCCCTCGGGTTTCATATCGCAATTGTTATCGCAGAAGCACGCGATAACGTCGTACTCTCTATTGATGAAACCGTTTTACCCGCCTCATGTTTTACCAGCCGAAGCGTATAAACTTTTCGTATTTAGAGATTTCCCGTAGAAATTTATAAATTAAATTATTCTTTCACGTTTTAAACGTGACCTGTAATAGCGCAGTTTTTTTATAAAAACGCTTTATTATTACGCTTTAATATCATTGTTTTGGTCTTTTTATTTTATGTATTTCTATAATAGTTGTTATTACTGCATTCGTTATCATATATTGTACAAATGATAAACAAAAAAAAATAATAAAATTGCATAGATGATAACAGAAAAAAATACTTTTAATAAACTATTTGTACATTGTTAGTAATTAAAATACCGAGCAATTTTTTTAAAGAAAAACATATATTCCTATTTA
>Ga0157364_1006323_pt1 | contig 12150 bp, 10 predicted proteins | sample AttsexASBM2_FD_111476 | JGI IMG/M metagenome (GOLD analysis project Ga0157364, IMG submission 111476) | Fungus gardens microbial communities from leaf cutter ant in Ribeirão Preto, State of São Paulo, Brazil - Atta sexdens ASBM2 | ecosystem: Host-associated > Fungi > Mycelium > Unclassified ...
CATGATCAAAACTTGTACCTGATGGGAGCTGTCAGGCTAATTTTAGAAGGTAACTAATTATGTCACTACATTGATATGCTTGTATCTCTACCAATACTTATTGCTTTGAGATGCATCATATACTGTTGGAAACGGGTTGATGAGCACTTTCCAATACAAGTTTGATTGTACAAATCTGTCTAGTTTTTCATGATATATTAGCAAACAAAGATTTTACAGTTACTGATGACCTGATATCTTGGTTGTTTGTTGTCACTTTTGTACATCCCACATATGTGCGGATAGCCCTCATTTAGGGCTTTTCAGTGCAACTTAGTTTGTGAAAATCAGTCTACTAGTTGTGAAGATACAAGCTGAATGAAGTTTGTGACAGGAATAATGTTACTTAAGTAATCAGAAACAGTTCAGAATAGAGAAACTAAATAGAAGAAAGCCAGAATGCTTAGTAGGTGCTTTTAGAGCATGGGAAAGTAGATAAGCAATTGTACAGATAATATTAGTAGACTTTGGAAGGCCATAGAGTACTATAAAAGAGCAAGAGTGTGCTAGAAAGAAAAGTTAAATAACATATTTAGATAGTTGGGAGTATTAGTGTATAGCTTAAAGAGGTCCAAAGCATGGAAAATCAGATAAGTAGATGAGTGTAAATAAAGGAGAGAATTACAGAATACAGAATAGCTAAAAAAACAGAAGAAAAAAGTCTTAGAAAAGCTAGTCCTCTTACAGTTTACATAGAAGTTGTTATGAGACACTTTGGACACTAACAATTTTTATTTTCTTTTCTTTTATTTTTCTGATTTTATATTGATTTTGTTTTTCTTTTGTTTTTCTTTTTTCTTTTGGACAATGAAGGGGCACATGACACTACAGTCACATGACAGGTCACATGATGTGACATCATAGGCCTAAAACATGGTGGAAGGATCTAAAAGATAATGTCAGAGCATATGTATACAATATGATGGTCTTGAGTAGGAAATAAGGCAGACATGAGGTTGTAGCATGGACAATAGGGCAGGCTTAATTATTGGTAGCACAGACTAGATATATTCACTTTAAGAGATTTGCTCATCTGTGTTATCATTGGTTTTTGTGACTAGTGGTTGCTACAATAGAAGTAAAGATAATATTAAAATATGAAATTATTAAGCTTATCAAGCTCAGTGCTACTAAAAATGTTAGAAATGTTGTTATAAGACAAGTATGTGGACAGACTTTGGCTAGGGTTAGGGTTAGCTGAACATAGATAGATAGTATTATTATGAGTCTACAATGGATGGAGAGGACGTGACCTGGAAGTCATGTGACAGAGTCTAGAATGGTCTGGAAGAACTAACGGTCTAGAAGGATCAAGAGGAGTCTAAATAAGAGTTAGGGTTAGGAGTGACATCAAGGGACTATGGTTCCTCATGGTGTACACATGGTGTGCACATGTATAGCAGAGATTAAGAGTATGACGTTAGGACACATGAAGGAAGCATGGTGGTCTTAAGGAAAACACATATGGATGAGTAACAGGACATGAGGACAATGCATGGACATAAGGGCAGATAATTATTGTTGTAACATAGACCAGGAGCCTATAGTATATATAGAGGATCAATACAGCAAGGGCTCCTTGTCGAGTTCTCTTGTAATCCCCACTACTAGATAGCCTACTGAGAGCTTTGCTGAAGTCAGCATATCACAAGTGCCATTCCAGCGAGTGGTTGCTACAACAAATGTGAGTTTTGGTTTTTTTAGAATTATATGTAGAACCAGGAATCTGATTAGCATTAAGACTATTAACAATACAATTAGGAATATCAGCCAGTTGTTTATTAGTTCTACACCAGAGTTTTGACTATAAGCAAGTAAAAGAGTATTGCAAAATATTAGGCTGATTAATAGCAAAAGTATTCTTTCAATTAGAATTATTGTTTGTAAGAACAATATTAGAGCCTAAGTAAGACTGTCTAAACTACTTAGATAGTTTGAGTAGGGAACTAAGAAGAGGATCAGCTTCTTTAATAAAGATATTTGAAAGAAAAATACCTGCAAAAATGTTTGCTCAGATAAAGAGCTAAGTTAAATAAAGTCTTGAGTAGTAGGTCAAAGATTGACTCTAAATGAATCAAAGAGTTTTAGTGAGAGAAAGCTATTGGACTTAAAAAAAAAGTGACTTAGAAACCAAAAAGATTTTGTAAATAGAACTGTGACAAAGAATTACAAACAAAACTGTACAGAAGTGATAGCAGACTTAGTAGTTTGATAATACTATCAGACACAGTTTACATTAGAGAGTTCAAGTCCATGGGCTTGGCTCAGAGTTTATACTGAGTATGGAAACCTGTATAAAGTATATGGTGATACATTTCAGAGTTGAAAATAGAGACTTTGTTTTTCTTTTTATTTCTTCTTATTTTCATTTTTCTTTCTATTTATTTTCTTATTTTGAACTTAAGATTAGGGTTATAGTTATAGCATAATATCTTGGTCACATGATCACATGTCACACAGAAGAATATAAAAGATTCTAGAACAATAATATTATATAACATGTTTATTATATGTTAACCTTATAGATAATATATAGCTTTTAGAGTAGATTAGTATTAGTCTTACATAGACCAACTGTTATAAGACAAGTGTGTGGACAGACTTTTAGGGTTAGGGTTAAAGGACAGAAATAAACAGTAGTAATTATTATTAGTCTATAATAGGAAAAGGGTACGTAACCTAGAAGTCATGTAAGATGATATCATAGGCCTAGAATAGTCTATAAGGCTAGAAGAGCTTAGACGATGATGTCAGGGAGCATGTACACCACATTGCTACCACATGGTCAATACATAGATGTTAGGGCAGGATGCACAGTCTTGCACAGTCACTGCGGAGTTGACATGAGGTAGACATATAGCCTTTAGGGCAGGAGGCATAGTAGACACATTATTGTAGCACGGACCACTTGTAAATTATATAAATAGGGTAGCAATACAGCGAGGGCTCCTTGTTGAGTTTTCTTGTAATCCTCACTACTAGATAGCCAGATAAGAGCTTTGCTGAAGTAAGCATACTATAGGGTCGTTACAACTAGTGGTTGCTACAACACCAACTAGCTAGCATATATAAGTTGTAACAATATAGACTTTTCAAAATAACCTTGGCTTTAGCTTATGTATTGCACTATCTGCCTGTTATAGGGTTGCAACTTCAGGAGTAGAGTAGAGTCCAAGAAGAGTAAGTTCTGATAAGTGATCTATTGTTAAAGAATACTGAAGTTAAAGTTCAACTGTTGTTGTTATTATTAATTATTAAATTAGCAAATATAGAGTATTTACTAGTCTTTATATATAAGTAAGAATGAAGAAGAACTCAGAAATCTCAGAGTATAGCTCTAAGTGGAGGTTTCAGTAGTGAAACACTGACAGGAGTAAAATAGAAGAACTCTGCTGTGGAAGACTGAGTACTTGCAGAGTTTGGAATAGAGTATAATACTGCTACAGAAGATATATCATAGAATAACACTACTATAAAAGATAAGCTTTTATTAGAGTTGGAATGAGATTATACTGTTGTAGAGGATGAGCTATTGTCAGATTAGACTCAGTATGTAACAACATTCTACTTATACTCATGTTGTGATTAGTATAGTATGACTAAGTAATGATGTATAGCACTCATAGTAAGTTGCTTAATATATTGTAAGAAAACTCAACCTTTTTTCACAGCTAATTTAGAACCCTATAAAAAGCATATAATGTTTGCTATCAAATATGAACTCTGTAGAAAGCCTACAGTATTCAATAGTAGGAGCAATAGTTGTAGATAAAGTATAGGATGGTGATATTGTAGGCTTGTAGTAAAATTCTTAATTATTGTCACTCAATGCTCTTTGCTCTTATAGATAACCTTCTAGATATTTCTTTAATATTTATAGTAGCTATTGTCTTTAAGAAATATTATTCTGTTTTCTTAGGTTTCTTCTAAAGATGTGCTCTATTCAGTCTCACTCATAGATAATATAACTTAGTATTGGATGTACAAACTCAGTCTTATGGAGATAGCATGAATTATTAAGGTGTAGCCACCAATCAAAAGGGTCCTTTTATATCTAAGGATGTATGGTTTAATACTATATAGTATCAGATATGCAAAGCTTAGACTCTAGCTTTTTTATTGAATTTTCTTTTTCTTTTTCTTTTTTTTTCTTTTCTTTATTCTTAGATCTAGGGTTAGGGTTAGAGTGATGTCATGGTCATATGGTCACACAATCACATGGTCACATAGAACATAGTAGAAGGTTCAAGAACAATGATGTCATACAACATGTACAACATATATTGATTTTATAGCCAACACATGGTTTTTAGGGCAGACTAGAAATAGCCAAGCATGGACCATCAATAGTTAGTATATATAGGTAAATACATTGTACTAAGAACTATATTGAGTTCTCTTATGTTAACTCTAATACAAGGTTCTATTCATTAATCAACTCTAATATCTTTGTAACGACCTTAAGCTTGAGCTCAGGTTGCAACTAAGGCAAAGACTTGAGAAAGAATAAGAGAGATTGTATAAGTGGTAAAGCGTAAGGATACAGGAATGTATCTACACTATTTATATGAGTCCATAGTTCAGCAACGAGACATATATGAGGATTAAGACATGAGGAAACCACAAGGATAAAGTAAGGTAACAACACCTACTGCATGAGGTACTGACTGAGACTACATGTAGCACAGCTGATCATATTGTTATACCCTTTACCCTTATCCATGCATTCTCCAGGAGGCATCAATCATAACAATCTTTGAGTTATAACATATAGTTCTTTATTATAATTCAGCTGGCAAATGCAACATGAGTGTGTTTTTGGAGGCATGTGCTTAGAAGGGGAAAATATGAAAAATGAAATGATAGATGAGAAAATAAACATGGAAACAAAACTTACTGACAATGTTCTTCTAGTAGTTACACCTCTCTAACACTTAGGTTTCTTTTGAAGATTATATTCATATCAAAGTTCTTCACTACAGAACTTACTATTGATAAGTAGTTGTCAGTTGTCTATACTACACCATACTACTATGCATTTGTTTCTTCCAACAATTGAATAAACATTCTACTTATTCATGTTGGAAGAACAGAATACACAGTAGCATGGTACAGTGTGGACAACTAATGACCACTTATCAATAGTAAGTTCTATAGTAGAAAGCTTAGTAGTGTGAGCAAGATAGAACAAGTAGTAGTAGTGTATTGAACTCAAAGTAAAATTTTCTACTAATTATCATATTAGTCATACTACTGATCACAGTATGAATACTTAGTCAATGAAATGTTTTCAACAATTCATACTTATGACTATGATTAGTGTAGTATAGCTAAGTGATAATCCACAGTATAAACTTAACTATATATATAAACCTCAGTAGATACACTGTCATTAACTAGTTCAAGTAATATTTACTTGTCTTATATCACTCTCCAGCTCTCCACTAACAGCTTTACTGATATTAGTAAGTATTTGTCAGCTGTTCACATTACACTATACTTTGTTTCACTATGTTTTGTTTATTTAAACAATATTATGACTTGAATTGTTTTATATTGCACAAGTATTCAGATTGTAAAGGTCAATACTGGCATTCCTTCTCTCTCTTTAACCACTATCTTGCATGATAATGCTTATTAGAGACTTTGGGAATATAACATCTCCTACTGTAGCAATATGCCCTACAACTTCAAACATGTCTCCTAATAATAATATGAACATGATCATTGACTCAGCCAATGACTTTTTCAAGAAGAATTGTGACATTCATGACAAGGTAAGAGGTTGCTCCCTAGTGCATTGTACATATTGTCCTAGAACTCTGTTTTTATCCTCAAATAAGTGTGACAAGGACTATGCCACAAGAGTCCAGAGAGAAAGCAATAGGATAGTTGAAGACAATCCTGTTGCTTTATCTGACAGCCCCCTGCTGGAGTATGCAACTCCTAAGAGCCAGAACAACCAAGTCAGTAAGGTGTGACCATGCTACTAATGCAAGGCAACAACGTGCTATAAATGTTGGCCCTGCCTTAAACAATGAATCTACTGATAGCAGCAATATGGTCAACACCCAGTTAAGCTATGATATTGACTAAGCTCTAGACTCTGAGTCTTGGAATGGTAGCTTTTGTGCCATTTCATCTGGTATCAGATATCAAGAATATCAAGGATTCTTTAATCAGGATGCGCAAATACATACTAGGTAAAGCAATTGAAGGTAACAAGGCCAACAGTGTCAAAGATCTCAAAGGTATTGGCAAAGCTGCCTAGGAATTTATCTCGTCCCTTTACAAAGCACATTAAGACAGTTTGATTGTAGATGACTCCAAAATGTCGTTCAGAAACAAGGTAAAATCTAAATTTAGTCCTCAGATTGTCAAGATACCTATCAATGTCAAAGATAAAGAACCTGTCAAACCTATCTACTATTACAACTCAAAGACCTTAGAGTGGATCAATAAAAAAAACCTTGTATTAGGTTAACACAAGAGAACTCGATAGAGAGCCCTTTACAAAGTAGTCTACCTTATATACTTATTTAGATGGTTCATGCTAACTACTGTGCACCCTATCCTAAACAACCATATATTAGGCATGAGGCCAACATGTGGTGTACATGTTGTATAATGTCATCTCTTCTAGGACCTTCTACCCCTTTCCCTATGTCTCGTGATCTGTGACCATCAACACTAACCCTAAGTTCTATAAATAGAAAATATAAAATTAAATAAAAATTAAAATAAAGAACTAAGTCCACTTCTTGTGATCTTGACACCTATATTTCTCCTCTCCCACCTCCTATCCCAGCAAAATCACCAAAGGAAGTCAATGAAATCTCTAAATACTTCAAGAAGAACCCATCCTTGGCTTAGAAAAAGTCTTATGCCCATATTTCTTTCAAGCTGACTATATCGAATATAGCCATGGAAACCCTGAAAATTAAAGAAACCTTTCTGAATCTTCAGAACAAAAAAATCAAACAAGTTTAAAAACTCATTAGCAGTAACAGCAAACCCAAGCTACACATCAATATGACTACAAAGAGACCATCATGCAAACAAGTCATAGTCCTAATGAACATCAATAACACGAGAAAGTTCCTAAAGGATTCTAGTACTCATGTTATTAACATTAATAGAGCTCTCAAAAGCATCAAATCAAATGTCATAGCTGACTTCATCTGGATCGATAATAAGAGCATTGTTATTTCTACTAACAATGTCGCTAGCCCCTCAGACCTCTAAGAAATTGAAGGATACTTTAAGAACTTAGCTTGTGTTGAAGCTAACAAGATCGACACTCCAAGACTGCCACAGTCCAAATTGTACCTCAAAATCATTAGCATTCCTTACCTCTCCAAACAATCAAACTCTCATTTGTTCTCTGATAAGATAGAAAAAATCCTGAAGAGCAATCACATCTTCAACAACATTATCCTAGCCTCCAAACCAAGGGTAATCAAAGTCTCTCCTAAGTCAGACATGTCCATTGTATGGATTGATATATGGGATATGCAAAGTAGTACCAAAGCCAAAAGCCTCATCAACAGAAGGTTCAATGTAGGCAGCTTCATCGCCACAATTTGTGGTGTGAACATGAACTCTGGTATGCTATAGTGTAAAAACTGCTGGAAATGAGGCCACACTGCTGGTGTGTGTAGAATTCAGAGGTCTAAATACATTAAGTGCAACAGTCCCCACCAATCTATTCATCATTGATAATTTGCATGGTGTTGCAAAGCCAATAATAAGATTAACCCACCTAGGTTAGAAACCAAGAAAGGCATCCCTTGTCCACATTTCTTCAAGTGCTTAAATTGTAAAGACAAGCACCAAGCCGACTCTACTGACTGCCCATTCTGGAAACATAGATTTAACAAGGAATGGCATACCAAGGAATACACCAAACTTTGGGATGACCAAAAGACCTTAAATCATTCAATCATGAATGGTGACAAAATATGATTTTGAACAACTTGAAGATTTTTTCACAAAATGTTTGGAAGAATAATCTCATCATAAACACTGTTCTTAAGGTCAACTCTAACTTTGACATAATCTTCATCCAAGAGCTATCTTGGTCCACAATTCAATTTATCTCTTGTTCTAGTAACTGTGAAGAAGAACTGTTGGTTGGAGTCGCTAACCACCCCAATTGGCTAACCTTCACCAAAGCCTCTGATTTGGTGAATGACTTCTCTAGAACTGTTACCTATATCAACATCAGACTATCTTCACTTCACTTTTCACTTTGCAAAGATGTTATTAATCATAAGAATATTCTCTTAGTCTCGTTCTTCAACAACAATGACATTTTCTGGTTAATGAACATTTATTCTAATTCTTCCCATTTTGCTTTAAAGTATCTCAAGGATACTGAAGCAAATATTTGTAACCTTTTAATTATGACTGGCAACTTTAATATTAGGAATAGTTTATGAGATCCGTCATTTCCTCATCACTCTACCATTAGTGATGATCTCCTTATTGTTGCTGACTTGTTTAATCTAGACTTGTCAAACTCTACTAACCAAGTTCTGACTAGGTACTCAGACAATGTCAATGACTCAAACTCAGTCATTGACCTCATGTTCCTCTGTGGTAGTTCAAGTGAATTAAACAACCACTTGATACATTCTGATTGGCATCTAATGTCAAACCACACCCCTCTCACCATTATTATTACTATTGTTGAAGAAAGTGTGAATTCAACCAAACACTCAATTATCAAAGATAGTAAAGAGGAGGTGGCCTTTATCAAAGACATTACTATATCCATCAGAAATCTCAACACATCCAACCTGTCTGACATAACCAGTTTAGACAACATTGTCAATGAGTTTGCTAATAAGGTCAAAAGCACCTGGGAGAAGTCTTCCAAGATTATCAACATCACCAAGATACTCCAAAAGTTGGTGGAATGAAAACTACAACAAGGACCTAGTGAACTACAGGTCGTTGAAGAAGCTGAAGGATTGGAAAACCTTCTGAAGAATGGTCAAGAACACCAAGTGGGCTTTCTTCAATCTCAAAATTCAAGAAATAGCCAACAAGAAACGAGGCCCTTGGGAACTTATGAATTGGGTCAACAAGTGAAAACTTCCGGCCATTGAAGTGATCAAATTCAACAACCAACCATGCCTGGAAATCAATGACCTATAACATGTACTTCACTCTTCCTTTAATACAGCCCTACATTGCAACATTGAGGATAACATTCTTGATAAAATTGATTTGATATCACCCTCCTCTTAGAATCCATTCTCAGAAAAAGAATTTATGAACATGCTCGCTAAATACAATAACTTGTCTACATCTGGCCTGGACAAGCTATTATGGAGTCACCTTAAGCATGTATTCAAGAACAAAGTTTGCTTGAACAATATTATCAGGATTGCTAATGTGTACTTAGACTTAGGTCATTAGCTGTTTCACTTCAAGATTTTAACAACCATTGTAATCCCAAAACCCAACAAATCTTCATATGACATGTCTAAGTCCTTCAGACCAATCGTTTTGCTCAACACCTTGGGCAAACTAATTGAAAAAGTCATTGGCGATAGACTCCAATTCCATGCAATATCCAACAACTCCATCCACCAAAGTCAACTTGGAGGACTCAAGTTTAAGTCTACAACAGATGCAGGCATAGCGCTGATACACATCATTTACTCATGTTGGGTCAAAAACCTTTCAACTAGCATCCTTGTGTTTAACATCACCCAATTCTTTTCCTCACTTAATCACTGCCTTTTCTCTCTCATCCTGGGGAAAGTAGATTTTGACCTGTAAGTTGTTAAATTCTTTTCGAATTATCTTATTGGTAGAAAAACACATTACTTTTGGAACAGTTTTATCTCACCATCTTTTGATGTAAACATTGGAGTAGGTCAAGGCTCAGCTCTTTCTTCTATTGTATTGGCTCTATATCTTTCGCCTTTTCTTCACATTCTTGAAAATTGTTTAAAAATTCTAAAAATTCCGATTTTTATTCTATCTTTTGTAAATAATAGACTTCTCATTGCCCAGAGCAAATCTCTTCATCTATCTAATTCCCTTCTCTTTTATAATTACAATATTGTGTCTAATCTTCTTTCGAAATTTGGTCTTATAGTGGAATATTTGAAAACTGAAGTTTTCCATTTCATTAGATCACATGGCTTATTTAATCCTCCTCTGCTCAACCTCTCTTCTATTGGTAGCCCTATCTTGCACCCCAAGGATTCCTGGAAGTATCTTGGCTTCATCTTCAACAGAAAGCTATCATTCCATCAACATATCAATTTCTACTCCAACAAGGCAATTTCAACTGTCAAATGCATGAAAACCCTTGGAAACTCAGTCTGAGGCTTGAACCCACATCAAAAATGACTCTTATATAGAAGTTGTATTCTTCCAATTGCCCTTTATGGGTTCCAACTTTGGTACTACCACAAAGCTCCTCTGTCTTACCCTCTGAAGATGCTAGGCAAAATGCAAAGCAGAACTGCCATCTGGATTACAGGAGCTTTCAAAACATCCCTTTCATTTAGCATTGAAGCTATTACAGGTTTTATTCTGATCAAACTTCACCTCCAGAAACTTAATGGAAGGTCACAACTTCAAGCACATTCTCTTCCTTCCAATCACATCCTTTATTCCCTCATAGAGCCTAGAACATGTTTATCACTCAATCAACATTCGTCTTCACTTGGGCTTCTCACAAGATACCAATGTGACTTAGTCAAAGGTCTATTAGTTGATATGGATAACAGGTTCAACGAAGTTTTTCCCTCCTTTGCTCCTCTTCATCCTGAATTTTCTCCCAGTCATAAAGTTATTGACATTTTCCCTAGTTGTTTCTCTTTCCATTTATTTAGTAAACAAAAAGACAATAGCTTCAAAACTCACATTCAGCAACTTGACAACTTGGCTATCGAATCCTTAAGCACTCCTTCACATGCTCTTGTCATCATAGATGCTGGTGTCAAAAATAACGCTGCTACTTCCATATCTCATATGCACATCCACAATAAACCTGTCACCAAAACCCTCCATCATGTGGTTAATGTCACGAGCACAGAAGCCAAACTGTTCACCATCAGATGTGGTATTAATCAGGCTACAAGCCACAATAGTGTTTCAAAAATCATCATTGTCACTGACTCAATCCATGCTGCTAAAAAGATTTTCGATACTGTGTCCAATTCTTATCAAGTCCATACATCATCCATCTTCAAAGAACTTCGAACTTTCTTCTCATGTTATTAGGAGAAATCAATCAAATTTTGGGAGTGCCCTAGCTGTTGCAATTGGGCACTTCACAAAGCTGTTGATAAGAAAACAAAATCTTTCAATCCCACTCCTCTCTTCCCTTGCAAAGTGTCATGGGATTTTAGCAAAAAAAGTGAATGTGATGACATTGTCAACAAGTGGAATATGGCTTTCCAAGCATCGGACCTCAAGGGGAAACATTTCCTTGATCTTCTCGACAGTGACAACAACATCATTGAACCATCTTACATCAAAGGCAAGTCCTGGCTAAAATTCTTCAGCCACTCCAACTCTTTGTGCACTAGAGCCTCAAGAGCAATTATCAATCATGCTCCAATTGGCAAATACAGACTTAGATTTTTCCCTAGAGAAGAGTTTAGGTGTCTGTGTGGGTTATACCCCATCGAAACAAGACATCATATCCTTCATGAGTGCAGAAGGTTTAAAAAATACTGGAACCCAAGAAGGGACTCAATTAGCCACTTTGTCATGTTCCTTGAGTTTAACCCTAGTGCGTTTGCTTTTCCAAGTTCCACTTCATCATCAGTTTCAAGCAGAACTTGTAATTAGTTTTTTCTTTTTTAGTTTTCCTTTACTTCTTTTTTCCTTTTACTTTTCTCTTTTCTGTTTCTTTTCTCTATATCTTCATGTTGTTTCATCTGTCTTGTACATAGCTACGAAGTAGCTACCATGGTCTGCCTACGCGCTCCGTGTAATAAATTGCTGATTTAAGAAAAAAAAAAGGTCGACACTGGTTTGAAAGAGGTCAGGGCAGGCTCTCCATTGCAAGTGAGTCGAGTGGTTACATATTCCTTCACATTGATCTTTCTCTCGAGAAGATACAGTATCTATTAAAAC
>Ga0157364_1006324_pt1 | contig 12150 bp, 3 predicted proteins | sample AttsexASBM2_FD_111476 | JGI IMG/M metagenome (GOLD analysis project Ga0157364, IMG submission 111476) | Fungus gardens microbial communities from leaf cutter ant in Ribeirão Preto, State of São Paulo, Brazil - Atta sexdens ASBM2 | ecosystem: Host-associated > Fungi > Mycelium > Unclassified ...
ATATAATAAAAAAAATATATATATATATATATATATATATATATATATATATATATATATATATATATATATCCTTTATTATATCGATATTTAAAAATATGAATATTATTTATCAATTATATTATCTTTTTTTTACTTAAAATTTTAAATTGACTATCGCAAATAATTTAGGGCATGCACTCTGCAATGTAGGTAATTTACAATCAATGATACAACTTCTGCACATCGATTGTGCGATATTGTGGTGCAACAAGTGGCTGACACGCATTCTGCGTGTGATCCTGCTGTACATTATAGAAAACGCCCGCATAAATAATCTCGATATCCTCGACAGACGGAGATATTGGAGTAAAAGGCTCGATGACTAATTTCGTTGATATATCTCGGTTACCGCGATTAATCTTGTATCTAGATCTCTACGTGGCAGGATATCGCAAGTTATTAAAATTAAATGTTCTTCGTCTTTTAACAATATATATGTATTTTAAAGGAAAGTTAACTTCATTAAATGTAAAATAGATTTCAGACTGTTGCAGCAATTGACATGAAATTAAAAAAATTTTATTATAATTTTAACGATTATTTTTTAGGATTTTTAGTAATCATTTTTGTTTACATTTATTTTCACAATTATAACAAAATTGTTCAAATTATCTCCATTACAATAAACTCCATTCTGTACAATTGAGATTTTCTGTTTATAATCACATTTTATTTTGACAAACTCATATTTTCAAATTGATAATACAATAAATTTGTTGCTTATACAAAACGAAAAGAATATTTTGATAAAAGATTTTGATTTATTTATTCTTTATTTAATCAATATTGTATATTTACAAGAACATTTTCGTAAAATCTGACGTTTTTTTTTTTCATATTTAGTGGAAACAATTTACAGAAATGCGTGCGTCACGCTATTCAAGGTACAAGCTCCTTCATGTACATAGCTGGAAAAAAAAGGCAGAAAGACTTGTATAGTTCTTGTCCGAAAGCGCACCGCGAGTCGTCGAGAACCGCACGCACGTGGGCGCCGCAACCTTATAAGGATGTCCATAAGGAGCCTCTCTCAGCTCACCAAACCTCACCTTGCCTTATCTTATCTTACGTCATTTACCATCATTCCCCGTATGTCGAGTGCTCCAGTGTCTTGCATCCCCACGAAATCCATTCGCTCACTCGCTCGCGCGCGCGCACTCCTGCGTGTAGCCCAAATTCCACTTTCCCTTGTTGCCACAGCGTTGCTACAGCCCTCTTCTCACATACACAGGCTTGAGAAAAAAACACTACAACTTAGTTGAACGGAAAGATATATTTAGACTAAACTGAGTTTTATGTAAAGACACGTAACTTTTCTCGTACTTTTTAAATATTTGTTGAATCTATTTGTTATATAAGTATAATGAATACCATTATATTTTTAAGTTTTTACTTTTTGATCTTTTTCAAATCTTTTTTTTTTTATCTTGTTTATCGCATTCATAGTATAATATTTATAAAATATATACAATTTTACTTTTATTTGAATTACCTTTTATTCACGGAAAGAACGATTTTGCTAAAGTAAAAAAAGTCTAAAAATTTTGCCATAGAATTGAAAATAATTTTATACCATTAAAATAATTAATAGGAATCTCAAGCATGATGAGGGCAGTGCTGCAAAAAATTTTGATATTCCGGCAACTAATTTGAGCGTCCTATGTAATTATTTTGATGATTCAATTAAATTATTGGATTATTTTCAGATCTGTATATCTAAATATAGTTAAATTTTTAGATACTTCAGTAATATACAATGTTGGGAGAAAAAATAATTGTAATTACTATAATTTAATTACAATTATAACTTATATTCATTTTCAATGCCAATTATATAAATTTTTTAGTAGCATTATAACATTTCAATTATTAAGTATAGCATTAAGAGTAATTATAAAAATGGAACTTTTAATTTTAATTATTTTAATTTTAATTATTTTATTTACAATTATAGTCATAAATACTAAATACTTTTCTCGGTATTGTATTTTCAAATTTGTAAATTTGTACGTACTTTAACAACTTCGAAATTTTAATTAATAACTTCATTTTGTTCTTATTCGTTTAAATCCATCTTATTCGCTCACACATTTTAATCTCAATTCAACTAAGTCTTCATGTTTTTCTAGTTATAAGAATTAAAAAAATATAGTAAATTGAACCGAGATTAAAGTCTACATTGGTAGAATGAGCATTAGAATGCTTTGAAAGGGGGGGGAACGTGATCGGTGAGAAAATTTGCATTCCGCATTACATATTTTCAAGTATCGCTTAATACCGGATTTTGCGAATTGAAACTGGAACGATCGCAAAATATGATGAAAAAGTAAATCGGAGATAAAGCACAATAGTATCACCGATGTCTTTTTCCGCCGTCTTCATCCTCAACCGGAGAACAGGCGAAACGAGGAAGCGAAACATCAATCGTCGTTTGCGGACGATTAAAACTGTATAAAACGTGCACGTTCGCGTGACATCTTTGCCAGTAAATGGCAAAAGGTAGACGTATGTATCGATTTCTCGTTTATATTGTATACCTTGATTTTTAACGAACTGCAATTTTATCGAACAAGAAATTCTTCGTATTGGATAAATCGAACTAGCAATCACCATCTCGCTTCGTTTGATTTTTCGCTAGGACTTTAATTAGTTACAAATTGCGATTTTATTTATTTTTTATCGAAGAGAAAAAATGCTTCTGTTTAAATATTTTTTTGTGGAATTATTTAATTATTTGAATTAATTCTTTGAAGTTGATGCCAAAATCTGTAATACAGTTACTGATGCTAAGTCTGTAAGACCCATTTAATTTGTGTTAATTAAAACTTATTAATTAAGTTCAAAGAACCAAAATGACTCGTATAAAAAAAGAATAAATACTCTATATATAAGTATATTTTAATAATAATTTAAATCTGCAAATATAAATATAAATATTTAGAAAATTGGATTGTTAGGCATTTTGATGAAGAGATTTATAATTAAGTTTCAATAGACTTGGGTTCATTAGACTGTCAGCTCTGAAAGGTTAATCGGGAAAGTTTAATGCGAGATTAAACGTGGGATGCGCATATTAACAAGCGTGTTTATTTTATCCCGCGAGATAAAGTGTTTTTTTTTCTAAGAATGGAAAATCATCCTCTGTGGCGGATGAAACGCTTAAAGAAAATTGCTGGCGACATTATAACGATAGTGCCAAAGATCGTTTGTCATAGATCACCGCACGTAACATGAGAAGGACGATAATATTGGCGATTCGCCAAGGCATGCTCGAATCGGTGCTTGTCTTTATCAATTTTATGAGGGACATAGGGCATTGTTCGAAGGTGCGCCTACTATCTCTATAAAATATGAATTATTAACTATTTTAAACACAACATACATCACAAGTTTCTCGAGGAATATTGCAATAATTGCTGCACACACTGTTGGAAAATTTGTGTAAATTTACATATTTCGCATGTCCTAAACGGTCCAAATTTATATGTTAATTTAACACAAGATGAATATGTTAGAAAGTAACACAAATATTATTTCAGAAGATAAATACAAAAAAGGTAAAACACAATTTTAAACAAACCGTGGAAACATATTTTTTCCAATAAAATTATATGTTAAATTAACACATTTTATTCATTCATCTTAGAATTTATGTTTTAAAATATGATTTCATATTCACTTACTTAGAAATTGTGTTATTTTGACACTAAGAAATATTGAATATCAATTTAATTTAACGTAAACTATTTAAATAACATAATTAAGTTATGTTAAATTAACACTCGAATATGTTAAAAGATTCAACACAAAATTTTAAAGACTTGTTGAGTGGACCATTTCTAACACAATTACGAAATTTTTTACTGTGCAGTTATGTACCGTTCGTACCGTTCATCGCAGATAAAAACTTCTAATTACAACATAGGGGTATTATCTGCAATTTGCAATCTTTGTGGGAAAAATACTGTTACTTTATTATTTTCCTATATAATATAAATAATTTTGACGAAACTAGCTGCATTTATAATGGATATAGATTATAGATATTTAATAGATTCTAATTATCGGCATATTTAATTGCAATTCAATTGCAAAATAAATCTAATTGAAATATATAAATAACATATTGTAACGTGTCGTCTTCTCGTACAAGTGTTACACGCGACATTTTAAAAATCTGTACACGAAGGAGGATGATATAATATCCGTGCACTTTTGCGGCTGTCACATGTAGAGCGTGCGAAGGCGTCGACATTTATCATATAAAATGTAAAAGCGCACCGACAATAATCAAACATAATTTGTTGTTAAATGCAAGCTGCAATGTATATTATATATTAAACGTTTCGTTATGTTTATCTAATAGCAAAGAAACTAAATTCGATACATATTTTTATATATCAAAAATTTTTACATACCTAAAAAATTCTTGAATCAAATTTTTAAAAGAAAGAAAATTAATTTTTTTGTTAATTTAGAAATGTAGTAAACTCTGTTTTATATCTCAACTTTTACAATTTAATTAATGATAGATGATGTACTGCCAATTTGCGGTAATTAAAAAAAATTGCTAATTACTTTACTGATAGTAGCACGATTTAAAATTTTTTTAAGTATGAAATCATAGAAGAATTAACCTATCTAATCCATAGACGATTCAGTTTGTCTTTCTTCTTCTTTTATCGGTGTCGTAGCAACGGTGTGTTACGCAGGCGTGCGTACAGAGTGTAATACATATACAATATTCTGGGGCCACGTTACCTAGCTCTACCTTGCCGAGTAGTGTAGCCCAGCTGTTCCAGTGCTGATGCCGTTAGGAATCTAGCTGTAAAACTTTGTATTCGAGCCTGGGCTTCGGCTAGTCGGTAACAAGCTCGTGTTCTCCTGCAAAGTGGCGGTCTTTCGTGTCGTTGTCAGGAACTAAAGAACGACTACGTCGTTTTCCTTCCTTCCACCCACGCGACTACATTGGTACCTTCTGCCGTCGTGAATGCTTCAACACGAAATCGCACTAATTCTCGGTGTATTTTAGATGCATCGTGTTCAGATATCCGTGTATCGTGACAGTTGTTCGAGAAAATGGCGATGTTGCAAAGCAGCTCTGAGAGCTCAACAGCTTTATTCGACACGAGAGACACAAGATTACAAGATAATCAATAGATTATGTGATTAATGAAAAAGTGATTTTCGGTTTAAATTATATTTAAAATTGAATTATAAATTTAATACTGATATTTATGTGTTATGGAAGATCTCATTAAAAAACAAGGATGTTTTGCATAATTGATACAGAATTTGTCATACACAAATTTAAACATTACAGAATGTCATAAATTATTTCCGATTCCCTTATTTCTGCGGCAGTTAGATTTGCGCTACTTTATGAATTTGAGTTATCTTATTATAATCTTTTTTATTTTTATAAAAACACGTACTGCTGGTTTCATATGTTCATTCTCTCGTTTTGCTTTTCACTTGTACATTTTTTCACACGCTCACCCACTCATTCGTTTGCTCGCTCATTCACACGCTGGACTCTTATTATACATCACGGGTTAATGACTCAATTTTCTACACTGTTTTCTATACTTCGAATGAGCTACAGTCGTTCCCAGTTACTTCGTGCATTTATGATCTCAAAAATTCGCGATAGGATGACGATTAAGAATGCAGCTCAATACTTGAATGCTCGGAAGCTATTAAGACTTTACGTGCGTAAAATACTACATACATAAACTATATATCGATTTCAGTATAAATTTATAATTTATACTAAATGCAATGAAGAGAGGCATTCGCAGCAATGCCGGACTTGAGAATTTGAATTAACCTTTATTTCGAAAACATGAAATTTTGATTTGTCTCAACTAAATAATTTATTCTTAATTTAGCAATTTTTTTATTGAGAGTTTTGCTATTATTGCTATTATTTCTCAAGCTTGCATTCCTAGGTTATCATTAAAATTATATGTTTATTTCTATCAATATAAAAAGCTTTAATTCTAAGAATTATAGAGAAAAATAAAGAAAAGTAAATGTTAAATCGAGATTAAAGTTAATCTGCATTGATAGAAATGAACATTAACCTGTTATAAGTGGAGATTACTTTCGATGGTAAAGCGATCGTCAGTTTTCTTAGTTTAGTTTCTAATCGTTGAGATTAGATTTATGAGATTTATCTTGTTACTTTCCATTTTCATTTCACTTGGCGATCTCGCGAAGAAATTGATCAATAGTATCGATGCATACACACAACAGGCGCGCAAATACAGATTATTTTTTTAGAATCTTTATATATCGACGATATAATGTAGCGTTCTCCACGCACGCTTTACACATGACGGATCTGCGATGCAGGAAGCCGCTGCTTAAATTTAATGTTCAATAGACCGTGTGGCTGGACCCCCGAACCAAGCGTTTGCCTCGTTCAATCGGGACGAGACCGAAATGCATTTGAATAGAAATCGGAATGGCGACGCGTGCCGATCACATCATCTCTACTACTATTTCCGTCTCGACTTTGATTCTGCATTATGCATGGAAATCATAGCTTATTGCGCTAGAAAACAGGTAGTTAATTAACATTAGTCAGGATCGTCGAATCACTATTTGAACACGATCGCTAAACATTTTCAAAAGATTTTTGCACATTTATGCCCTCTATCAATATAGATTAATTTTAATCTTGGTTCAACTAACCCTTTTAATTTTTAGAAAAAGATGAAGAGTTAGTTGAAATGAGATTAAAATTTATATTGGTAGAAACAGGCATTAATGTATTTATATAATAATCTGATATAAAATTTTTTTAATAATTATTAAATTAGAAAACGCGTATAATTATGCAATTAGTGTTGAAAAATCATTTTAAATTTATTAATGCAAAAATTAAGGGTCCATTTTTTAAGAGAAAGAAATACTTATGGCGATCATACCTGTTGAGAAGGGGCACGGTGCGTTTCCGTGATGCAACAATCGTCTGCATGCGTGTAGGAAAGGCTCGACTTCCGAGTACACTGTAAATAAATATGGGCTGGTACTGTGTGGTCACGCATCGAGAGCTTCGAGTTGCATATCGCAAATGTTAGATAAACCTAGTGTCACATACATCCGTATAGAAGATCACTGGTGATCGATCAAGCGGCTCGAGATGTATTTTTCCTTCGAAGCTAGAAATCTATTAATATTTTCTATCCTGACTTGAAATAAAATTATTCGGCAATGTAATGTCTTGAATTGCCTGGAATTAAATTTTTCAGAAATAAATTACAAGATGAAATGCTGACAAAAAATTAATGCAGTACATCGAGAAAAATTTATGTTTGAAAATGAACGAGTCAGAAGATTTTGATCGTATCATTAGAATTCTAATTATCTCGATCAGAATTATAAAAATTTAACCAGAAAATTCTGATTTGTTCAATTTTAATTAGTATTCCAATTAATACAACCGAATTCTTTCCGATCTAGAATTAATTTTTGCAAATTTATATTAATCTTATATTTGATAGAAGACCCTAATTCGCCAAATATTTATTTTCTGCGTGTGTATATATATATATATAATTAGACACATTTGGCTGAAGAAAAATTTGCTTAAATTTCGTCGAAAAAAATCTAGAATCGATACATCCTTTTCTCTGTGATTTTATTTCTCATTTATCGAATGAGAGAATCAGTCGCGAAAATTCGCACAGTACTGTCTAATCATTAACGAGGCGCCGTTAATGCTTCTTATTAACATCTGTGCTGCAACCGACGATACAAATCAGCCATCAGTTCATCTTCAACCAGCACTCGATTTACTCGATTCCGCCCGCGACTTTAGACGATTTCTCATCCCGAAATAGCCTCTGAATTATTTCCCGCATTACAGCCACTCAGAGACTGCTCTGTATCGATTCCTCGAGTGACATTCGTGCCGCGAGTCGTGCCGCAAAAAAATCTATATGCCATCGATCATGACATTAACCTTCACAATGCCTAAATACGCATAAACTGAAATTTAATTAATATCCGAAATGAACTTGTAATAATTTTCGTATAAATTTGTAATAATTTCTTTTAGTTGGTGTCATGTTCAAGTCGCGGCGAATTTTTTCCTGATTTCACGGTATAATAAATAGAGAATACATTATTTAAAAAAAGAATTTACTTATATTTACGAGCTATGTAGAATTAATAAAGTGAAAAACGAGCAAAATTAAGAGTGTCGATAACAAAAATAATTTATTGTACAACAAAAAGTTCAGATTGTTGAGAACAACTGTTTCTTGTAATAAATTATGTTTAAATCGTACACTTTAATTTCGGTTTTGGCTTTATTATTTTCACACTGCTTCGCAAAATATGAGTCTTTTAAAAATTTTATTTTCAATTACATAAGAATATTGCTTAGACAATATATATTTTTTTTAATTTTACAACTACAATTTAAATTTCTCAATTTAATTCATATACGATACCGGCACTGCCGCAATGTTTCTTTCTGGTCGGATGACTCGCGTATATCGTCGGGCGGAATCAGACAGAATCGGTATCGTGACCGATAGCGCATAACGCCTGGACTCATCAAGGCGAGCCGAGAAATTGTTTATATGGTGGGGGCCCCGCACCGGGCGAAATTACTCGCTCTGGGAGTCATAATAAATGCGTTTATGAAACGCTGCTCGGTGAACGTTGTCAGTTGATCGAATCGCGCCGCGCGACGTTGATACATCACGGATGCGTCGTCACCGATTTTTCCGATGACCGCTTGATTCATCTAACTTGCAAATGCGCGAACTTTTTGGTGCGACGTTAATTATCTCGCCCCAGTTTCGCTTTATTAACTACTTCGCCGCATCACACGCTTCGTAATGACCGTGTCCGATTGTCTGCAAGTTAAATGTGCAACGAAAAATGAAATTTAAACTTTATGAAATTAAAAAAATAAAGTTAAAATCAGTTGCACTAAAATGGAATTAAGGAAAAGAATCTGATGAAATTTATATATGACGGAAAATGCAATTTTTTTTCTTCAAATATTATTCCTTTAAATAACAGATTATTTACAAAACAAGACATAAAAGAAACAATATTATTTATAAAATAATTTAGATAACAGATTATAAAATAAAATAATTATAATTACAAAGTATAAAATCTATTCTATTGGTAAAAAGCAATAATAAATTGAATGGACAATGTTCAAAAATTAATTTTATGAGATGTACTGTCAAGAATTAATTTTTTACATTCACATGACATCTCTTGTAAGCTCGTAAATTAGACATACCGAACATTGTTCATGCAAGTGCGTTTATTTTTGGGTTCCCGAAGAACGTTCGCTAGGGCGAATATGTTCTCGAAAGATAATCAGTGAAAAAAAAGACGATGTCTTCGGAGCTTAAAAGCCTCCGCTTTTTAAAGATCGGAACAGAGTGCCACGAAGAATTTCATGAATTTTCGCCGCGGCATCGTGTGCGTGACGGGCATTGTCCGGGATTAAACCTGCACGTTCCTGAAGAGGTTCCCTACGAATCGATCGCGCGAGTCGTCTACAGTCCTCCGTTGTCTTCGATTCGATATACTTTCAGTGATACCTCTCGCGCAAAATACAGCCGTAGCAAGAATATATCCAAGTTTGAGCGAATTGTTATCGATGACAAAGTAGTGGGAACATCGTGCTAATCTTTTCATTGACTTCAACAGTGTAAATGGAGCAAGGCTAGTTACACTGGGATATTACTAGATGACTATAACTGTATAATCTACGAGAATTCGTGAGAAAAACACAAGAATTGTATCGGAGTTGTTAACATATCGTGGGAAGAATAAGGATTTACATGAGAATTGATACGTTGTGGATTTTTGTGGAATTATTATTGATGATAGATTTTATTGATAAAAGATAACAGACGTATATATAATAGTATTATAAACGTCTTTTTTAATTTTTTAATGCAAATTTATTGTAAATCAATTATAGATGAATTACGATAAACGTGTGTTAAGATTAATTTGTTTATAAAGAATTGTTGCGGAAGATAAAATATATGTTATAAATACATATAAATATATTTCATAACATTTTAAGAAAGTTACTACTAATAATAGTATAGCTTAATAATAATAAAGCTTTCTTTTAAAAATACAATATTTTTTATTTGCTGTAAATATATCAATATGGATTGGTTATCTCTTTGTGTCTGTGGCACAAAGCGCAATTCCATCGATAGAAAGATCAAGAAGGACGGAAAGCGCAAAAAGAATAAGAAATCTAAAAAGAATTCAAAGCAGAAAGGATCATGCAAAGAGTTGCCGTTCATCGTCGACGAGTTTTTGCGCAAATCGCAGGACGAACAATCAAAAGAAATCGCGGAAAAAGACTGGACTAACGGAGAAATCGTTAATTACTTCAATGATTGCGCGAAAAATCAAATCGCTTCAACTGATCGAATCGATCCATCGGAGGTCAATGGCTCATCGTCTTATCAAATCAGTGATGATCATGAAAGCTTCGAGAAGGATTCTCTCAAGGACTCGGAAACAAATGCGGAATTTGTTCGAGAACTATGTGATATCGATTATTATGACAATGCGATGCTATATTCGAAAAATGCATCGGCAGAAAAACAAGTCAAGTGCATCTCGGATGAGAAAAAACATGATAAAGAGGCGGATTTGGACGAATCCATTCCGAGATCGGTGGTACCCCAAGAACCTGAAGATTCGTCCTGGACGTCGGAAATCGAAAGTAGACAGGATGCGGTCCTGGAATCGAGTTTAAGTGATAAAAAGTTCGATGAAAGAGTTTCATCTAGAATTAATTTTTCTGACGAGAAGCAAGAAAAGTCGAAGACGAGAATCGTTCCAAAGAAAAAAGGGACCAATAGGAACATTCTTCCACCGATCAAAGGAAGATCTCGCGCTGAAACTTGCATGGATAATGAAGAACTGCAAGCCCTTGAAGAGACGAATAAATTTGGTTTTAAGAGAAATTTAAGAGACGCGGCGTCTCATGAACGGAATGAGGTTCGGCGGAAATTGAATTCGTGCAGTTTCGAGGTTCGGCCGAACGAGGATGAAGAAGGGGATAAAAAAGAAAGAGGCGGAAAAACAACGAAGATTCGGGGCGAGGGATCCATGATACCTAGACTTGCATCCCCACTGCGACAGAGAATGAATTCGATCAAGAACGACAGCGATAAATCAGAGATTATGGAAAACGGTATTGTTAGGCATTAAAAATTATGTACACATAAAATATTTGATAAAATTAGAAATGCAATATCTCAATCCTGATCTTATTAAAAATACATTTCGAAAATTATTGTTAAAAGAATACTAATTTTATGAAAAAAATGTGCTGTCATTTTTTCAGTTCAGTTATGTTATTGTCGAATTAATCTCTTAATAATTTATACTTAACTTAAATCTAATTTATTACTACATGATTTGAAGAACTGGAAAATATATTTAACAATTCAATTATTACATAGAAAGAACGATTTTTCTGAAGTATCTAAAAATTTAGTTAGATGCACTGAAAATAATTTTATTGGATGATCAAAATAATTATGTAGGATGCTTAAATTGATTGTCAAAATTTTTTGTAGTTTGCTCGTCAAGTTTGAAATTTTTCCATAATAATTTTGATGGTTCAACAAAATTACTTCTAGATTGTATCTATCTAAATTTATATATATATTTCAACAAAATCATTTTTTTCATGTAGACATCAAGATTTCAGTCTTGATCGTATTTGGCGTTCTTCTATTTTTGTATTTATTTAATTAAATAAAATGTAAACTATTTAGAGAAGAGAAGATTTAGATTCTATTTAAATGACGATATTCACATAAACTTGCGTAATCATTATAACCGCATTACTGCAGTCCTTATATATTATAATGAATAATTCTTGTTTCAGGTCGTGTTCACTCAGCAGTTGTCTCTGGTATCAATTTAGAGCAGCGCACCGTAACTGTAGAATGGTTCGAGAGAGGAGAAACCAAAGGCAAAGAGGTAAGTCTGTGCACGTTCATAGATTATTCTAATTACTCAGAAATGGAGCAACACAAGTTTGAGTCGGATAGAACCTACGTTTTGAAATCAAATAAAACTAAA
>Ga0157364_1006325_pt1 | contig 12149 bp, 6 predicted proteins | sample AttsexASBM2_FD_111476 | JGI IMG/M metagenome (GOLD analysis project Ga0157364, IMG submission 111476) | Fungus gardens microbial communities from leaf cutter ant in Ribeirão Preto, State of São Paulo, Brazil - Atta sexdens ASBM2 | ecosystem: Host-associated > Fungi > Mycelium > Unclassified ...
ACACACACACACACACACACACACACACACACACACACACACACACACTCGCACACACACACAAATATACATATATTGTACTGATTTCAAAGTATCACGAGGCGCGTGCAATATGCAGCTGTCTACACCTAAAAACGATTTCAACATTTGTTTTTCTCCACCACGAGCGGTAGTCTTTCGATGCGAGTTTGCCGGCGGAAGTGACACGTAGTAGATTTCGCTTTACACGTAGTATCCTGACAAGCACTAATTTGTCATTCAAAATAATTATCTTCGTCTAATCATAACATTTATTGTAAAATTCTAAATACCCAGCGCGTTGTTATTCAGATATTGACAAAAAAGAGGAAATAGTAACGATTTTTCGACGAAAGTTATAGCTTTTAGTTTCACATTTATCTAAAACTTAAAAATGAAAAATTTAACAGTAACGAGTGCCTATGGATTAATACTTAATTATCTCTGATGAATGAGTAACAAATATGAGAAAACAAAAATACGAATAGAGCGCTTGTTTTATAAATTTTTTATGTCAATTAAAAAAAAAACAGATAACTATAGTTCATTTTGGATAATAACTAATTTTTAGTAATTTAAAAAAAAATGAACAAAAAAGTAACAAAAACTTCTATGAATTGTCTATGTAATATTTTACTATATATGTTATTCAAATAGAAATTACTATTAAATAGTCCGGATCTTAGTGTTTCAATACTGAAATTCGTTAATTTTAAGAGAGAGAGAGAGAGAGAGAGAGAGAGAGAATTGTTAGATAAAAAAAATGTTGCATCTTTGGTCTATGAGTCGGTAGTCTCTCTGGAGACAGGACGAAAGTAAGTATTCTCCACGAGGCGTAATCGGCGGAGAACGTCAAACAGTGGGGCGTCTTAAGTGGTCGATAACGATGGTGGGGATCTCTCGTGACAGACTCAGTCAGAGAAGGCAAAGTTGGGGTGCACGGCGAAATGTGATCGCGCCGGTGATATCTGGAGGAGGGGAAAATATGTAGAAAATAACAAGTGGGGATAATTGTCCGTCATCGCAGGAGGGTCTCTTCGAGTGGGGAAGGGATTGCAGAAGGGGAAATCCTGACCACCTTCGAGGTCCTCCAACTCCATTCGGCTCGACGTTTCGTGCACTCTGTTAGATTATATTCCGCTCAGTTCTTGTCTGCCCGGTGACAGATACGGGACGCTCTCTGGCTCTCTTTTCTTTTTTTTTTTTGGCTCTGTTTTTTTCTTTGCCTTCTTTACTTCGTATGACAAAACGAAAACGAACATAAGCGAAGGAAGAGGAGAAGATATCGAAGCTTATCACCTAATTACGCCCGCTAAGATGCAGTGAGTCTTTTTCTAATGAAAAACTTATTTTATGAATGGTGTGCTTTGGTTATTTGTTGATTCTCATGATTGATATTTTTATATTTTGTGGAATGATGCTTGATGTTGCTGTTTATTTTTTATCATAATGTGCAATTAATTACATTTTGATAAAAATTGTATATATTGCGCAGGATTTGAAGATTATATAGAAGTTATGTGAAAGAACCGATAATTATATATTGCAAATATATATATTTACAAATATATATTGCTATGTATTAAGAAAATAATTGCAAATAATAAATAATTACATATATTTATAATTATATATATGTATTCATCATACTTGCGTAGAACCAATGCAAAAGTCGATACAAACTTTTAGAATTCGTCTGATAAATCGATAACGTATGACAAAATTATTTATTTATTAAATTCATTAGCAATATATATTTTTTTAACCTCTTGTTAGGCATATATTTTTAGGTATATATATTTTTTGTTTACTTACAGTTAATCTAATTAATTTTTAATATTGCAAGTTATAATATTACATGTAGAGATATACACATGTATATATTATGTAGAGATATGATGTAACATTTTTTTATCTCAGTTCTCTCTCTCTCTCTCTCTCTCTCTCTCTCTCTTTCTCAAAATTAATTTCAGTTTTGAAATATTAAGATCCAGACTATTGGCATAATTTGAATAAAGGAATATTATATTGAATAGTTCATAGTTGAATTTATTTGCTATTCAATCTAATGCTATTCAATCACTTAAGTTTGATTATTATTATAATAAAAGTTATTAATTTAAAAAGTCATTTTAATAATTTTTAATTGAATTATATTTTTTTGTTGCAATGTTATTTATTTTGTCTATAATCATGAATGTATCGATACGTAATCAGTTAATCACTTTAATTATACGTATATTCTCCTTTTTTGAATCCATTGATTAAATGTATTTTCTTTAAAAAGCTTTATCTTGCCAAATAAAAAAATAAAGTAAGTAGCGATAATCAATACAACAGCAAATCAAATAAATACAGCGTGAACGAAATATTGTAGTACTTTTATAATACTGATATGATTAATTAACATTTAATTGGGATTTAAATATCTAAATCTTAATCTGAAATGTGATTCTCTTGATTGACCGATATTTGTAGTCAGGCTTTTACTTACTGTACTTCACAATTATTAATTTATCCAATAATACATTTAAAATTGCAACCAGATAGAGATGTGCCGTTTAAAGAAATAACTGTATATCTAATATATATCTTTAACATTGATCTTGCGCGCGCGTACTTTTCAAAAATGCAGTTCTCTATTCGCGTTTGTATCGCATCTGTAAACATTAAACTCGTATACTAACACGATTTGATCTTGCGCTCTGTCAACCCTGACCGTATAAAAAGATCAGCGATGATATCTTAAACAATCTCAATGCGGCTAAGCAAATAAGAAATGGTGCCCTTCTTATCTTTCGTCATACAAGATATCTACCGTGTTACATGATTCTTGAAATAGCACAGACTTTTCGTTATATTAAAATTCTAATATTTCCTATAATCATAATTTCCTAGAAACCTAACTATTATTGCGCAGATAGAAAAGAAAAATAAGAGAATTAATTTGGAATTTTGATATTGAGAAATCACTTTAGTGATTTCTAAAATTAAATTTTAGGAATTATACAACATAATATCATTCAAGCGGACGAAATTTTATTTTAAGACTTTATTTTGAGATTACATTGTGATGCTTTTTAAAATCATGGAAAAGTATGAAAAAATGTTGTATTCATACCATTCAGCCATGATGTAAGGATATTTTTTAATCATGTATCGAGTTACTTTGAAATCTAATTTCATATACTATCGAAAAAGTTCTAGAGTTTGCTATCGACTTCTGCATTGATATCCATTGAACGTAAATATAAATGCATTTTTTATCTTTGAGTAACGCATATATAAATATGTACTTGATCAGTAAGCTTATCATTCTCATCTTTACGTTTACCCCGCCTTCTTCCGCGAGCCATCGTGAGAAGCGTCTTATCAGCTCGGTGGATTCAGATAGTCCTACGGCAGCAGGGCTATAACCCCGTTGACATTAAACTCGCTATATTGGATTTCGCGAAATTCGCACTCCTCACCAACCGTGCGGAACCCTCGTCTTTCTCCGGTGGCAAATAGTATGCGTATTATGTCGATTATCTTTTGTTTATTAAATAAACTTGTCACGCACACACATTATAATTCCGACAAGCTAATCTGGAATTCCCCATCGAACATTGAATGAAAAACAATGAAAAAACACTGAAATTAATTCATGAAAACTCATATTATCGTCCACTTTAACGTTGAATAATTTCTATATATCTATCCGCATGAGTATAAAACATGTTATCAAATTATGTCGTAATTCGCATTTGTTATTTGTCGTTAATATTAGAACTTCTTATCTGACCGATTTCATTGACATTTTATGGATTATCAAAATAATTATCGGTTATTATACTTGAAGGAAGAGTTGTAGGAGGAAGAGTTCGAGATCGAGATTACTACAGGCGATGCGGTGCGCGGCGGTAATAATTAAAAATACGACAGGGATTCTTAGAAGAAACCCGAGATCTGCTATTGAGCTTCTCGTGCAACCGTTACGCATAGAACATGCGCGTACACATACACATCCACGGACTGACCATAAAATCGCCCTCGATTCCTGTTAGGATGATCTTACGTCATTGAACATTCGTGTTTGTCAAGAGCAAACTATAGGCCACAAGAAATATTCTTTCTCCATTTTTGTTCATAAGATGAATAGAAATTTATTGCATTCTTTGTGTATTTCTTTTAATGTGTTTAGAATATTTATTTTTAATATTACATTAACTGATAATGCCCTGAATAATTACAATACATGAAAAATCAAAATTATGTTACTATAATAAATATCTTAATTTCTTTTTCTAATTTTTTATAAACTATATGTTATATTTTTCAGAGAGTTCAGAATTGTAATTTTATTTATTCAGGATTAATCAATATTTGTTGAACTTGGGACGGATTGTGTATTTTTTTGCTATTTCTGCAACCTTTCATGGTTTGTCGAAGGAAGGTTTCTTTCACCTCGCCACCATCGGTCGTTTACATTGCGAAACGCATTAGCGAGACGGATCGTGCGCATCGTTGCACCGGGTGTGCAATTGCACGCAGCGCGTGCCCATTTAATACCATTTCCTCTCGTATTAGTGGTTTACAAAGTGCCCGATTGCACCTGGTGATGGACACAACCAACCATCCAGGATACGAGCAACCAGTTTCACTGGAGAACGGTCTCACTCCTGATGCACTCGTATTGCATTGCGGACGTTCCATCGCACTTAAACGATGCACTTAAGACGCATCCTCGTGCCCGCTGAGCTCGTGTCAGACGTACGACATATCCTAAGACAATCGAAACCGTTAGACGACTTTCATCTCCACCGGTATTTACATTACCGATGTAAAATGCACGCGAGAGTTTATCGCGATTGTAATTCCTCCTTGCGGAAATGCAAATAAGGATAAATTTTATTTTTCGACATAACAATTTTTTTTCTTCGATATCAATCAACTTGAAAATTTTATTTACTTTTTTACGGAATATTACTTAGAATATTACAAAATTTGTTGTGTGCCGATTGAAGAAAATTCTATTTACAAATTATTTTTTATCCTTCTTCCTTCATTTTGCAATTTATTCAGAAATGTATCTGTCTTTTTTTGTATCGTTAAAAATATTTTCGTTTCGATCATTATTAATATCAATAACGTTTCGTATCATAACCTACCTTAACGTTATGTAAATATAAATCGTCTAAGCAAATTTCCTGAAAGGTCGAGCCACATCGGGTGTCGAGTTCACTGTTAGCCTGCAATTTTATATTCGTCACAACTCTTCTGGCAATCAGGAGTAACATGCTGATTATGCATTTTGCATGCGAGTTGCGGTTTTCGTCTAGCATTCACGTGCGAATAATATGCATGCTATAAGTACACATCCATGTACAATACAAAATGCCAAGTTATAATAGAAAATTAACATTAACCATTAACATTAATTAATAAATTCTGTCGCACAAGAACATTGCTAGATATACATTATCGCTAATATCTAAATAAAGTTTGTATTTCTCTAAAATTTTCTTTTTACAGCTATGTGATGCTTTTTAAGCTATGTGATGTGTGTCATTGATATATTATATACGTATAAAATACATTCGGTCCATATTATTAAATCTTATCAATATATACGTAATACTTAAAATATTTCCCATATTATATATCTTTGCCCTCTATATCTCTATTCTAACACTTAACATATGACATATCACAAATCTCGCCTTACGTTTAATTTTTGACGAAATTGCACGCGCCTTATCGGTGTTCCTATCTTTCTTTGTCGATCGGCGCGGCGGTGAGTTTGGAGGCTACCACGTGAGAAGTACCTCGGCGGTAATCGTCGACATCGCGAGAGCGATCGCAAAGGTATCTCCGGACACGTACCGGTACGCAGAAACGTGCCCGGGCCACCGCGCGACTGCTCAAGGCCGCATCCGTATTGACATCACTGCGAGCGTACAGCGATGCTTTAGTTTGTTTTACGCCGGTCGCTTCTTTACCTTGTTTGGGACACGTTAATACGCTCGGAGATAAAATGCACGTGCGCGATGCGCGCGTGGCGTGCAAAGCGTACCGATCACTTTTTGCGCATAATTATACGCATAAGTATAAATAAAAGATTCTCTTTCTCCAGAAAAAGTATTTCTTCTATTGTTAGGTAAGAAAAGAGTCTACCTTAATTTAATTCAAATAGATTAATTTATATTAAAATCAATAATGATTATATCGAATAATCGTTGTTGAATATTTCAAAATATGTAATTGCATGCTATATAATTAAAAGGCAAAGTGGATGAAAATAATTTTTTTAATTCAGTTTTGTGGGAAATGTAAATGAAAAATGTTTCTCAAATATAGGTAATTGTTATAATTTTCATGAAAAAATCACAAATAAATATCCCCGATTGATTTCTATTCGTACACATCATTCTTGGCTTCCGTAACGATCGGAATTTTTGGAAAGCACTTGAAAAATTACATCCAGAAGAATTCTTCGAAGAACATTCCTCGCTGAAGATAGGTGTTACTTTGAAAAATGCTTAAGTGGAGACACATAATTCGCTCGTTGTGCCGAATGTCTGGAAACTCATTAAGTTATTCTATTCAGGTTCAGGTTCAGGTAGAATCCTGCGGCGTTCCTCAAGTGGCCATCGAGCTGAAACCAGGTATAAACAACTCGTAATGGTAATGGCAATGGTAATGGAGTAGCCATGTCGTTCCGGACTTTCATATGATGAGGGTCATCCGTACAAGTAGGAGACGCGAAGGGAGGGAGGTCGAAGGGGTGTTTTCTTCCGTTCTTCGATTCGGGCACGCGCCCGCGCCCGCATTATATGACTCAAACCACGGTTTCCGCTCTCCCGCGAGCGGTTACTTTCCGGTGTTTCCTACACGGAACAGTGAATTTTTCCAATGTATGTATAATGTTATGCGTGATAATAATACACGACAATACTGTTATCAGTTACAAAGATATGTTTACATAAATTAGTTGCATAAGTATAAGGAAATTCTTTATGCTTTTTTTATTATATTATAAGCGTATGGTAATTAAATATTCTTCGTGTCAATTTATTTTTTATCTTTATACTTTTTTATTTAGAATTCTTCTCTTTTCAATATTAGCCCGAAGTTTAAAAAAATGTCAATAGATTATAAGTTTGTGATTGATTTATAGGTGTATGCAATCTAGAGTGACGTATATGTGTAATCTGTAATAAAAATAAGAGTAATTCTCTAGGGTCGAACGATTGATCCGAACGATCGATTCACGAGATACACTCCGCCTCGTGATCCACATATCCCATGGGTAGGGGCGTACTCGCGTTATTCGCGAAACGTGATCTATGAGTGAAATACGAAGCATACGAATCGCGATTCACACTGTTTTTATTTATAATCTTTTTATTACTATTAGCATCTAACGGACACCTAATTGAGTTCGGTGATTTTATTTGCCTATATAGACATTGGACTTAACATCGCTTTCTATGAATAGGCATCTATAAGCTTTCAACATTTATTTCGTCAACGACTGTTTGGCAACAAAATATTCATACTACATATTTTTTATGTTTAATGTTTATATTACAACTTGTATTAAAAAGAATCGATAAAAATATTTTCTTTGTTAAAATAGTAAAGTAAAACAATTCAGTGTTTCAACTACTATGTTCTCTAAAAAATATGTGCTGGCAAGATGTGTGGCCATCTACAGCGTCGGTCACTGCCGAGTGTCTACCACCTGCAGTGCGCCTTTTGCACAGAAATTTCCTGCAGCGAAAGAGTTAATAATTATATGTATATTCAGTTTCACTCTTAAATTGCAAAAACAACTCAATTATCTTTAAATATCATTACCTGAATTAAACATAAACATCTCGCGGTGCGAGAGAAGCAGCGATGCCGAAGAGAAAGATGCAGTTTTGTCACAATTCCAATTATTATTAATTTTGTCTTTATTATTATTAATTTTACTTTAATATTAGTATATGTAAGATGTATCGGGCATGAAAATTTACAAGATTTTATGATAAGCCTTTTCAGGCGAAATGATGATGCTACAAACTGTACCAAGTCAGTTCATATATGTTTTGTTTTCACTTCTAAACAAACTCTAAATAAATTTATACTTATTACTCTAATATTATAATATTTTGCTACAGAAACGATATTTTATTAGACTAATCAAGTAATATATGGAGCATCATTTTCTATGTTCTATTATAATATATATATATATGTATATGTGTAAGTTTTGCTGTTATAGTTCTTCGTTGTATCGACCGATGAGTGGCGTGGGTGCGATGGGTACTGTGGCTGGAACCGGAGGCACCTATACTCTTCCTTACATGACGAGCAGCCCCACTGAATTGACATCGTCGTCTCAACTTTGGAACGCTCAGGGTAGGTATCAGCCATAAAAATAATTGATCAGGTAATGCTTACGTCGGTTCGCTTAGATAAGTTTCTGACGCGCATATATAAGATGAATTATATTTATAACATTCGTGAATAATAACGTCAGTGAATAATGTCACGAATCAAGAAACTTTTAGAATGTTTCTTAAACATGATGTTTCAGTTAGCGAAAAAACTATGAATTCCTAAAAGGATTCTGAGATTTCTTTTTCATAATATATTTTCATTGACAGTTACAGGTCTGAGCGGACTGTCCATGCCTGAAGATTACGGCAGCAAATCTTCGGGCACGGTGTCCCATCAATCTCTACCGGCGTTTTCACAAACACCTTTCGGTGCTCGGTCGAGTTTCCGTGGTTACAGTCCACCGTATTCGTCCTCTCAACAGAATACCACTGGGAACGCCGCTGTCTCCGCCGTAGAAGCTACTTCTTGGACGTATGCATCACCTACAACGGACGCTTTAACGACGCAATATGGCACACCGTCGAGACGGCAGACTGTTAACCCAGCAACAGCACCGACGCAAATCAGTGCTGCCGCAAGTTTGACTGCAAGTAAGTATTTTTTCATTAATCAAACAACATAGAATAGTGTTATTTCTATTATTGAATGGAATTTAATATAATTAAATTAGAGTTAAATTATTAAAAAAACTCTTTAATGCTTAATCCTTAGAAACAGAAATAAGTAAATGAAAATTATTAAGGCTCTTTCTTCTCAATAAAAATGCATGTTTATGAAAAAGATTATTCTATTTATTATAATTTTAAAAGTAAAAAGTTGACTTTTTTGCAAATATAATTAAAGAGGTAATTACAATTGATCAAGATTCAGCATTAAAAGAGTTAATAAGAATTGTTCAACATACTATGCGAATTGCATTTAAAAAATGTCATCGTATATAACTATACAAGTTGATAATTTCATTTATTTCATTTTAATGCTGTTATTGAAAAAAAAAAACATAAGAAAAATCCTTATTAAATATATCCGCTGATAATAAATTCATTTATAATTTGTCAGCTTCTGAAATTCGTCGCATCGACGATATTTGTAGCGATCGCCGTATATTCTCACGATTTAGATTGTCAAATCGCAGGATTCGTGTCTCCGCCAATAAAATCCAGCAAAAATCGACGAATCATTGCGATAACATGAACGTGTGTTGTGTCATTTTATTTGATCTGTAGAATTTAATGGGAAACATTCTTCGTAATTTATTAATTATCACGACTTCAGTATTTTGAGATTTATTCACGTGCAGCTTCAGCGCTTTGATAATGTATAATTGGAATCTTTATTTTCTATCTTGTAAGATATTAATTTAGTGTTTATAAAGCCATTCTTAAAAAAATTAAATTATTTTTTTTTTAGATTGAAAATATTTTGTTGGCAATTTAATATTATTTATAGAGTTGATACACTTTTGAAAATGTGTGTGTTTGCTAATATTTATCGATCATTGCTTGCAAAGTTTATTTATGTGCGTTTCTGAACGTAAATATGCATGTATTCTCTGATTATGAATAACACGATAGATGCTTTGTGGGGAGTGGAGCTCCATTAATTAAAATTTTTCTTCTTTATTTTTCCAATTCGACATTTTTTTCAACCAATTTCTAAACTCATATAGCAGCTCGAAATATGAAACCGCAAAGTGCAGGGTAACATGGGTACAGGCAGTTGGAAGTGACTGATCTGTAAGCAACCCTCATTCGAGGAGGTTCTTGAGGAACCAGAGACTCCTCTGGTCGCATGCGTCGGCGCGCCTATCGTACGTTTCTGAAGTGGGCGGTGTCCTTTGATACAACGATTTTTCGTCGCGCGCATCTGTGTTGTATAGGAATAAATGAGCGCCGGCGCTAAACGACACATGAGGTGGCATCCCGCGTTGCATCGACGTGCAGCGACATGGATATCGTCAATCGTGATCGGTGGGCGTGTTGCGTGTAGACATACATACATGCTCCTTCGGACTCATCTCGAATTCCATACTTGATTCCTAATATGTCAAATTCACTCTTTCCAAAAGGTATATGATCGATTAAAAAGATAAGAAGAAAAAGATAAGAAGAAAATTCTATTTTTATATTATTATTTTCTCACTCGCAATTGAGGAATTATTTTTCCGTTGGTTGTAGATTTTTCGGACAATATAAAGATGTTGTTTTTTTAATCAAAATCGATTCTATAGGATTTTTTAAATAATTTGTACGATTCCGGGCAGCGAAGTATATTGCTTCTCTGCGAATGATGAATTGGCAGTAATTTAAGCTGTCGCACTGATCGTATTACAGTAGTCATAAATAACTGAGAAAAGGATTCGATGCTTCGCTTAGACGTGAAAAATTCGGTATAAAGGCGAGATCGGCTTGGGTGACACGGATAATCGCATAGTTGTGACTAATTCGTTCACGGTACTAAATTAGGGCTGTTCCAGCAAACCACTCAAAGATCGTGTTTCAGTATCCTCTTACTTGACAGCATCCCAGGGAGCAATATTTCTCGTGCGACTTTTTTAGCCAGCAACATAACTATTTACGAGTGCTGTTTAATTAATATTGGATGATCGATAGGATAGATGGTGCGTATCTTATGAATTTCCATCGTTATCGGGAGAGACTAAAAAATTTATCTTTCGTATAGGTCACTGCCTGCTGACCACTGACATGTCGACTTTGTAAACGAGAATCCGCGATATGAATTCGCGGTTTTGTTATGTTTTATTGGCCTGTCGGGAGCAGATTAACTAATAAATACCAATGAACTCTTTTCCAACTCACAATCGGTCATACGCATTTTATAATACTCTTTACGATCTCGCTAATTTAAGTTATGCATTATATAGGATCCAACACATTTTCATTAAAGAGAGGAAATAATTATTTATTATTTTACATAAATATATAATTCTTATTTTGCAATAATTTTGCAATTCGTATTCATATTAATTCATTTTAATTTCAAAAAAAAATAAAAAGTACAAAATACTTTATTTCGATCTTTCATTTTAAAAACTTAGGCACTTTTTTGAAAATTTATTTAGGACACTTTAGAAGAATGTACCTGTTATTTTCTCGAAAGCGATGATTCAGTAATTACCGTGAAGCATTCTTTCGCTTCCTAGAAGTATTCCCGTCGCCATTTCGAATTCTTTATCGTCTACGATTTCGGGCTTCATAGTAGCCGTGAAAGAGCCGTCATCCTAATGTATCTTTATGTTATCATACGCGGTTGGTACGCGACACCTGTTTCCACGACGTCATGCGCCGACGACTATCGAAGAAGGCATTGATATGACCATGACCTAGGTTGCACGAATGCTTAGGTCTAATCTAGTTGTATCGCGCGATATAGAGGAAACGGTAGGACTGTATCTAACAGATGCGCGTCAATTTACGATAATTTTCAGGTGTTAACGCACATACAGCTATCTAATCGAATACTAGCCAGTAATAAAACGCAATCTAACTCATATTATTCGACTTAGGAATGAAAAACCTACATGACCCTAAATCATACAAGTTTTTTTCCGGGATAATTAAATCGTATTGTAATCTTTCAGCGGAGTTATAGTTTTTCGTTTAACCGATGTACTGTGAGATTACGCGAAATCGTAAACATCAGTTGAATTACAATGAAAGCAAATTCGAGAAGTTTATCAATATACAGCTATTTTCGAAAATACGATATCCAAATAAGATATCCAAAATAAATCGTAGTAC
>Ga0157364_1006326_pt1 | contig 12149 bp, 8 predicted proteins | sample AttsexASBM2_FD_111476 | JGI IMG/M metagenome (GOLD analysis project Ga0157364, IMG submission 111476) | Fungus gardens microbial communities from leaf cutter ant in Ribeirão Preto, State of São Paulo, Brazil - Atta sexdens ASBM2 | ecosystem: Host-associated > Fungi > Mycelium > Unclassified ...
AGCACGCGTGTTTTAGTTTATTGTCGCGTTCATTCCCCTCGCTTTCTCTACAGCGTGCTCTTCCCCCCCCCCCCCTGTGGGTGTGTGGGTGTGTGTGTGTGTGTGTGTGTGTGTATTTTTTTTTTTTTTTTTTTCATAACAATCGTTATGCGATTCCACTATCCAACTTGTCGGCAGCATGGTTCGCTGCTACCTAGAAAACTCTGACGACGAGAGCGAGAAAAAAAAGAAAAGACAAGCTGTGCGATCTGCATGAGGAAAAACTGAAAAATGGAAGCCCCCAACATCTAGTAGCTCTCTCTTAACATCACATCGCGTCATCTGACGGTTGCTCGACGTCGTTTGTCATCGAGGTGTAGCATAAAATGGGATTAGACTTTACCATAGTAAACAATGAACTGACGATTTTATTCAATCTCGATTATACAAATGAATCCGGAATGATAGCGGAATATTAAGTAAAAGTAAAAGCATACCGCTCCGTAACGAATTGTTACCTTATCAATACTTGGCTGACTAAGCAAACAAAACTAAGAAAAATGATTTAATGGTTAGCCGTTTGCGATTGCACTTCTTAAATACATTTATTAAAAGATACTAGAAAAGATAACGCCGATTATAAATATAATTAAAGAAAGAAATGAAAGTGTAAGAATAGAAGTAAAAGAGGAATGTATTTTTGATTTTTTTCAAAAAAGTATAATAATGTATAATAATCCAGTATGTAATAAATTTATATATGTATGTTAAAAGCATCGTGAAAATTGTATGATAGCATGATATTATTATAAATTAGTGTAAGAAGTAGAATTAAAAAGATTGTGACATGTAGAATAAAAAGCATTTGCAGGTTGTTTCAGAAATAGATGGCCAAGTAGGTGGCTTTAGTATCATATTCTATCCCTGAGAATGAAAAAAAAGTTGTATAATGTAGATTTGGAAACTCTTCCTGTTTGAAATATAAACACTTTTTGTTCATCTCAAAAGTTTATATGGACGGATATCACAAAAGTGAAATAAATATATTATGGTAGAGCAAGTGATACTGTCATGAAGGCAGCTTATCGTAGTAAATTAGTTTCTAAATGTTGCATAGTTAAAATAGTGTTATCAAGATGATTTATTCCAATATTGAGTGAGCATTTCATCATGTATGGACGAACTAACGGAAACTGCAGAGAAGCTCAGTGTCTGTATCGTGAAACTTCGGCAAAGATGACGCCCTATAAAGAATACATTTAGTTTCTTCTTAAAGTAAGTTACAAATCTGTAAAATATTATCTCGCAAACAAAGTGTTTTTCTTAAAAAGAAAGAATTTCCAGACCTATGACTTTTTTTCATCCTTAAGAACAGTAGAACATGATATCAAAGTTTAGCCATGTATTTCTGAGATATTCTGTATATATGATACAAAAATAATGTAATAATATATTGAGAGTGGATTATAGTTAGCCAATAATTATAAGATATCGATGAATGTAAGTGATTAAGTAAAACTGTAAACCAAGTTTCTTTTTGGCATGTAAGCTGAAGCTATATAAATAAAAATGTCTACATTTTAAACTTATATAAAATTTAATACATAATATATAAACTATAAAATTAAACATACTATTTCGTCCATAGTGATATAACATATTGATACCTCTCGCAAATAATTCCGTACGAGAATTTCACGTGAAAGAGTTTCTCTCGAGTATCTAATAATATTGGCCTGTGCAATAATCATTTCATCAATTTGTTGCGTATCATCGACAGAACCTGACGGGAGTTATATTAATTTGCCGCTGTTGGGCCCAGAGGGCATCGATTTGTTCCCGTCGGTTTGCTAACTGGTCGGCCAACACGAAATTGCGATTCGATGAATTTATGCAGCAGTGATTTGTTCGATGTCTCTATATAAAACTGTCGTCGCATCCCGATCGTCCCTGTCTGCGGCACCAACCCTACGGCGATACGATATAATGGTTGCACGCCCAGGGAATCAGGTGCACGCTTGTATTGTAAGCTACTGCAGCCGCTTTGTCAAGGGAAACAGGAACAATTTCGGGAAAAATGCAACGAGCACTGCATCAAAGAATTGGCGTTCACAGTTTTCGAATCGATCGAGCCAATCTTTTCCGCGAATACGATACGTTACGCCCCGCGTGATCGATACCGTTTAATAACACTGCCGAGTTTAACGCTCGCATTTACCCGAGGACCAACTAGAATAACTCGCGATTTCGCGAACAATCAAATTACACGAATCATCAAAGTTCGTAATGATTGTACTCTGCGCAGCAGAAGGGATGCCGACAGCCATCGTGGCAGCGGACCATCTCCGTTCTCGTTTCCTGCCGGAATTACACGATCCAATTCCTCCTCGTTTCGTATATCATTTACTCCCCAGAAGAGCGAGAGATAGATTCTTAAGAGACCTCGTTTCGAAACTAGTACATCTGTCCAGCATTCGCTCGTTCTTGCTCGAACGTAATGAAAATTGCGTCGCCGCCACGTCGGGACGCGGCGCAACCGTAATCGGAATGCCAAAGCGTTTTCATCCTGACGTGTACGAAAGGCGCTAATGAATTTCGCAAGGGCTCGCAAACATTGCCCAATTCGTTGGACACAAACATTAGCCTTGTGGCGCGCCGTAAATATAACGATGGGGCTGCTAGAGCGTGGATTCTCTGCGGCCGACAATCGCGAAAACTTCAAAGAAAGATTGTTCGCATAAATAGAATAATTCGAGAAAATTAAGCGGGATTAAAAGGGTCCGTTCAATTACGTAAATACGGAATGTTTGACTTTTCACCAATATATTACAGTCGACTGCGGTACGCAAAATATATCTATACTCTTTGATAGTATTTTATTAGATTTCGCGCGCAACGCGAAACGATTTTCTGTCTTTTCCTAATGATTATAACCAGACACTCGCTGGTTTCCTTCGGTTCAACGAATCGTGATCCGTTAATTAACAACTAGTATTTAGGTCTGCGATCGGAGGTGTTTTCGCGAAAGACGAGGTGTAAACATCAATGATGGCATCGTAAATAGTCGGAACCAATTTCCTTATTTTAAATACGGTAACTTTATAGCACGTAATAATTAACGTTCGTAAGATAAACATTTCCGCTCCGTGTTAAATCCGTTAAACGAAACGGTTCGTTTATAATTTAAACGACGAAAGGGAACGACAAGAATTTTTATCATTATATTATTCTTCTAAATTCTTGCTAAATTGCACCTTTAAATCAATACTGTGTATATTTAATGAAATGATTTAAGTCCGTATTCAAATTTATAGTTCACGTTACATATTATAGAATTTCAGAAATAAATGCGCGCACTTATCGATAAAAATGTGAATACGATCTTAATATAAAGACAGATATATTAAGATGTATCACCATGTTTTAGTAGCGTATTTAAAGATATAATATAAATTCGATCAAAAATAATGGTAGGAAAATGCCGAAATAGCTCGAGTTACAAGTGATAAAAAAATTGGATAACAACATCACATATAATAAATTATGAGCAATCCAATTTGTAACCGCTTTTAAAACATATATCGTTGTCTCATATGATATTAAATTCTCTCGATAAAATTTTGTGAATTTAGGGGATATTTATTTTTACCACTTATAATATTTACAGTTAATTTTATCTCAAACAAATTAATTTTCATGACAATAATTTAAAAAATAATTACACGCGCGTATAAATAATAATTTACTTACCTTAATTATTGCGCCGTTATCCGATGTATCTCGAATTTTCTCCTCTCGAATTGTTAGGACTCGTTGCACTCATTCAAAACATTTGAAATCAATTAATTAATTATTTGGCACGGCATTCCCGACAAATAAATAAAGTTATGTTACGCACATTTTATAATGCAAAAATATTGCGATTGTAACTAAAACTACATTCGAAAGAGAGATAAATCTTGGCAAAGAATCTTCATTTATGTTTATGTTATATTTGTAAATATGCAAAGTTATTTATAATTAAATTATTTAATAAATAAATGTGTCGAATACAACATTGCACTCGAAGTTAATCTATATAATTATTTCCCGATATTTTATCAACCGAAAAATTCGAAAATAACGACTTTATTCTAATATAATGTGATACGATGTTAATTAAAAATCAAATTAAAAATCAAGACGCGGCAGATTATCTAAAAAATATTAATATTGTACATAATTAAAATTTAGTACTATACATGCAACATAATCCAAATACATTCTACGAGATATATTATTATTTATTATATGTATTTTTGTCGAGTCACTCGATTTAATAATTATTTTTCCGCACTATCAATTGAAAAGTAATTATCAATTTATATTAAAAGTTGAAAAATTTAAGTATTTGAAATCTAAAATATATGGAATTTGGAATTTACATATAAAGAGATATTTATTCAAAAACTTACAGAGATAAACAATATACACAAATAAATAAAAGTAGGCTAATGAGAATCAGCGCAAACGAACAGTGCAAATTATTGTGAAACAATTTAATACTCAGTCCTTGAAATGATGTCTTCTTTATTTGAACATTTCGACTCTCTTTGAAATCCTCCTCAGCAATGTAGATACAAAAATATTAACAGCTCACATGTCCATAATGATCAAGTCGCTTACAAATCAACAGAGAAAAGCATTATTAATCATTAAGAAACTAGAAGCATGTCATGAAGCTTTCTTATATATTCAAAAGTGAAATTAAATACAGATGCGTTTTTTAAAGAGATATACATAAGAAATATATTGAAAAGTCATTAAGGAAAAATAATTATTATCTGTAAATATATTATAAATAAAATAGTCATTTATTATCCTTCACTGTTATTATTTCAAGTAAAACATTTGTCTCAACATGAACGTCAAGATCACTTGTATCGCAGGTATTAATTATTCTCGCGGGCTGACCGTAATAATCATAGGAAGTAATTGTATTTGAGATGATAACATTTGGATGATAACGTTATGAAACGTGGAGCGTCTCGCCTTGTCGCCTCTCGAGTGTGTCGTGCAAATGGCAGGGCGGTGACCTTGTTTACGCATCGACACTCAGTACGCACAGTAAACAAGCTGCGTGCCTGTTGATTCGTTGTCAATGAATTCCACCATAATTTAAATTGAATTTTTTATAAAACAACTCAACAAATGTTCTGTTCTCTAAATTTCAGGCTCACTTTATAAATCAGCTCTTTTGGATATGTTGAATCTGATTTTCAACGAAAAAATAAAATTCATCTTGATAAGTTAATTATGCAAATTGATTTATTATTGTTACATTTTTCGCCAAATTATTTTATATTCCCGAGAGGAATATAAAACAGTGTGATTTTAATAAGTCACGAAAATTATATAATTTAATTAATTAATTAATTTAATTATATATCTGTCAGCAAAAGATATGACGACATAGTTTCTCGATTTATGAAAATTTCATAATTTCACTTTTCATGGAATGTAGAAATTAAAAAAGTAATAGTAAATTAATATCTTTCTAGAAGACTGTTTCAATACTTTCATTTTAGAAGAATTAAACAGATAAATTAAATAAATATTATACATGTATAACAATATTATAAAAACGTTATTTAACATAAATGATTCTTTTCGATATTTGATTCTTTTTCGATTCTTATCCAGGACTAAAATATTGTAATGATAGATGCCTAAACAATAGATTCTATAGATCCTCGCCGTGCTTTTCCGACGTTCAATTTCATCGTACAACTGCTTTTAAAGTGGAGCATGTAACCACTGTAATGTCATTTCTGGCATGAGAACGAAAAGGAGCGACGCGAGAAATGTTTGGACTTGAGAGTACAGTCAATTTGCAATATGCATCTCTATAAAATAAGGAAAGAAAAAAGAGAGAGAGAGAAAGAGCCAAGCAAAAAGATTGGAGAGGAAATTAACGATTCCATCTCTTTTCTTTTCCAATGTCAATTTTATTGCGTCTTCTCGGCTCTTCACAGACAAATTCGTCCCGGCTCCGGATAACGAATGTCAGCTCTCTGGATTGTCAGGACCTGACGAAGCTACCCCCAAGACTGAGATATGATAGGATACGAAACGACGAAGGCAAAGTAAGCGTAGTCGATGGTTGCACAACTGCTCTTCCCTTTCTTTCTCATATTCATCTCTTTCCTTTTGCTTTCCTCTCTCTCTCTCTCTCTCTCTCTCTCTCTCTTTCTCTCTCTTTCTCTCTCTCTTTTCTTGTTTATTTTTACTGCACCTCTCTTTTCTTGAATATCCCATACTGTCAACTTCGTCTGTCAATTTCTCGGCTATTCATCCTCTATCATATCTTCTTTTGATGCACGTTTCCATGCAAAGCTCGCGGCCTCGTGATTCCTTTTCTTCGATTTTCGCACTTTAACGCGACATCCGTACGTCTTTGCGACGATATCTATTATATGCCGCGCCCGTCGATAATGGCGATGACGACTGCACGTCTCTCTTTATGCCACCTTTACCGCCAACCGTATAGCTCTTGCTTGTTTGCCGTTTCACTACCTCCCGGCCAAACTTTCCTGCCGTCTTTCTCGCTTTCCATCGTTTGAGATGTCGAATCGTTCGAGAAGAATATTGGTTCAAACATTCTTTGATTTACGACACATACAGTATATGAAAGTACAGCAAGAAATCTAAACATTTAAAAAATCGAGCATGCGTGAAAATAGAAAATGAATTTTTAAATTGAATATTTAAAATAAATTGAATATTTAAATTGAATATTTAAAATAATTAAAAATTCGTTTTCAAAGTTTCAATAATTAAAAGATAAAATCCGTTGCGTATTATAGTATTTAATAGAAATTAATTCATAGTCAAGATTGTTTTTAAAGTCAATGCAGCTGAAAAGGTCAATAAAATCTTATCATATGAGAAAAAAAAGTAAAAATAGGAGCTTATCGCAAGAATTGCATAAATATCGCTTGCGTTTGTATCAAAATACAAAGATCATTATTTATTATGATAAACTTTTTGTTCGTTTCTTATCCTGACAGTTGGATGATAAATAATTTGCGTTACGTATGCATTATATGCAAGTAATGCGAAATAATTTCGCAGATTTAAACGAGCGTCAGGTCGGTGGGCAAGAGAAATAAACGTATGCGAGACTATAAAGGGCTGCATTTAAAGGAATAACGGAAGAGAAGGGTGGAAGCAGAAATAATATCTTGGAAACATCGCTTTTCACTGGCATGCAAGCGCTGGCCGTCAAGATAATATCGCGCAAAATATTTCAGCAGGTTTAACCCTTTTACAGTCGGCTATCGTGTGAAGACGGTTATTCCGTGGGGTTCGCCGGCTTTTGGTTTTATATTGGGTTAGAAAAAAAGTTTTTTTACAAGTTGATAAAAATTTTTTAGTAACTCATATATTCGATTTTAAAAAAATTGACAGTTACACCATTTGATAAAGCAGAATCTCTGTTTCAGAATCTCTCTTTAAGAATCTCTTTAAGAATCTGTATTTTTAATTGCAGTACGATTTTGAACGGAGTTAAAACAATAAAGTCAGAATGTTCGTTTTTACTTAAGCTACAAGTAACTCAGAAACAAAAAATCGTAGGAACATTTTTAAAAAAACGATTTTATAGAAAAAGCAAGCTTTCACGATAGATAGTCGAAAATTTATTTTCAAGAGCTAGGCAAATTTTTTTTTGGACACGCTAAAATCTATAAAGTAAAAAGAAATTTTTAATTTTTTTCAGCTCATAGTTTTCTCTAAATATGTAAACATTATAAAACTCACATAATGTAAAAAAATATAGTAACCATTCGAAAATAGAGATTGTAAGCTTTAAAACCCTTTTTTAAATTTAAATTTTTATCATTTTTTAAGATATGTTGGTGAGGGAAGATCTTTTTATCAATTTGTAAAGGGATTTTTTCCCTAGCTCAATATAAAATTAAAGAAAGTAAATCTTCGTGCTTTTTGCGCGAGAACATTCGTATATACAGAAATTTTCCAGATGGTCAAGGACATCTTTATCATTGTGTTTATGCGTTTCTATATCGACGATAACAAAATGTTTATAAAAACTTTAAATGAGGAAAGAAAAAGAGCCAAATGATAATGATCTTTTACTTCGTTTGACTTTTATACACTCCATTCATCATGCCGCCCACCATGTGATTTATCAATTATTCATACCATTCGTTATTCATGAAGAAAAGTTTGGTACTAATAATCATTACTTAATTCTACTTAGCATTCAGTCGTCTTCGTTACTTACAAAAAAAAAGTGACCGTTGAAAAAGTCCGTGGCTCGCGTTAAACGAATCGGGAAATAAATGTGAACATTTTGGAAGACTGGATTTTCTGAAATATCAAAAGTTTACCGAATTGTTAGAATTTTCTGAATCTCTTTAATGATTCAAATAAAATGAGAAAATCTATATACTATCTCACTTTTAAGAAAACTTTCGGAATATATAGGAAGAATAAAACTGTCTAGTTTTACTTATTTTAATTACACTTTGTACATTCATTTTTTCTTTTTTTAACAATTTAAATATACGTTGGTCTTATCTTAAACGTGGTAGCAACGCATATTTATATTGAACAAGAACTATGCCATGAAAAGAACGATTTTCCTGAAAAATATCCAAATTTAATTAAATAATTTTTTATTGAATCATAAAAAATAAATATGTAAGACTCTCAAATTAATTGCTAAAATAACAAAATTTCTAGCAGCATTGCATTGCTTGAGATGCTTAACTCGTAATTATTTTGATGGTATAACAAAGTTATTCTCGGTGTTTATTATATTTTTTTGTATTTAACTAAATTTAACTATTTAACTTAAATTATATTTAATTTAAATTTAATTTTCTATATTTATGTTGTGTATGTGTTTGTTGTTAGCTAAACGTAGTAAAATTCGTTTTTTTCGTGTATATCTAACGATCTAATAAAGACCGCTCTCTCCACTCTGATAACAGAATGCGAGTTTCGCTTTTACAACCCTTCAATTTGTGTATGCACTAATGTAGGGAAAATATGTACACGATCGTTGTTTGTTAGGCTTCGACAGAATTAACTAGGAATATAGCAGTCAATGGTGAAAATACACAACGCGACTGTGTGTATACGAGAGAACACAACAAGTTCGATTGGGATCACCGGGACGGAAAAACGGTGCAGCAAGTAGTCGGCGCGTTCAGAATTCCGTAGGAATTCCCAGAGTCTCTTCCCCAATGGGTAATAACGAGGATTCGGCCTCGTTTATCACCACTTGTAGCTCCATCCCTGACCTGACCACCCGAGTCGCGCTCCCACGAGGGTGAACGGGAGGCTCAACCCTCGGGCTCACCTCCGGCTCACCTCATGCGCACGAAAGGGATGAATCCAACGCTCCCGGCGCCGCGTCTGTCTCGCTCTCGAACCGCTTCACGTCACAACACGTATACATCACCCACACCCCTCCCTCCCGTCAGCCCCTTATTTTCAGTCGGTTTCCCGACGCCTACCCCGGAAACGCTCGTGGCTCGGCTCGGTTATAGCGAGCCGAGCGAGCCGAGAGACGAGATATAGTGAGGAAAGTTACCGTGTACAGATCGTTGTGCGTATACGTTGGCACGTGTGTGACCTCTACATCGATAAGTACTTGTCGCTTGCACGAGCAGAGAGCTCGGCTTGACCGATATCGTTGGCCTTTAAGAGCGTAGGGTCGATTGCGGATTTTCAGAGTTTCAAGAATTTATGCGAGGCGACTTTGAAAATTTCTCTCTACGATATACATTTAAATCTTTTGAGAGATAAATGACTTGTACGTTTTTACGAAATAATTTCGAAATGCTGCATTGAGAGAAAAGCGTTTTAATATTTGTGATTATAATCATGATAAAATAATTATGATAAAAAGCTTAATTTTTATAGTTATTATTGCTATGATGTTGGTAATAATAATAATAATTATACAATATTTATAGTTTTACTAAAAATATATATAATTGGCGCCGAAATTGACTATAAATTATGGCAATTATTCTTTCTCAATGCAGAGATTAAAGATTGGAATAATGCATAAAATCTAAAAATTTTGAAGATTATTTTAGATTCACAAGATTTCATGAGAAATATTATATTTTATTTTCATTTTCTGATGACCATTTATGAGACTCGGACACAAAACTCTAGCTTTAATCAGTTATTGATAAAAGAATTATTATTCAATTTTACCAGTGAATATAATTAAATTGTAACAATTGCAATTATTTTCTTTCAACGCAAAGATTAAAAAATGGAATGAGGCAAAATCTTTTAGATTCCATGAGAAATAATATATTTTACTTTTAAATCCCGATGACCTTTTGGCAAGAGAATCAGGCATAAATCTCTATAGCTTTATATATATAATCTGATATTATCGATAAAAGAATTACTCACTTTTGCCAGTAAATATAGTTACAATCATTTTCTTTCACAGTGCAGAAATTAAAAACTAAAATAATACGCAAAATCTGACAATTTTTCAGATTCTTTTAGTTTCATGAAAGATTTCCATAAAGAAATAATATATTTCACTTTCAATTCTTGACCTTTTGGCAAGAGAATCGGACACAAAACTTTAGGCTTCAATCTATCATTAATAAAAGAATTACGCAATCTTGCCAAGTGAACATAGATATATGTATAATATTCGCATCGCCGTACGTTCGCAACATCCGGAGTTTGAGATTTCTTACCGAGTAGCTATTTGCTGAAAAGGAGGACGGGAAGGCCAGGGATTGCGCAAAACCGTTCGTCGGCAGGATCTCGCGGCCGTCGCGTCGTCGTCGCCGTTCTTTTCTCGCTCATTCGCCTTGAAGGAGTCTCAAGACCATTCGCCAAAAACGAATCCCGTATATAACATGAAGCCCGAGCGATTCCGCCGTTCGCTTATAAAATGCGACGCCCTTCCACGAGTTCGCGTTTTACCGCATGAATTTAAAGCGTGTCCCGAACGCATTCCTATTGAAACAGGTAATATTCAAGCGTATTAAATATTGCACTGCAGAAAGTGTACGATATGAATTAATGTCAACCGCACGCTGGTCTCGCAGGTTCTCTTTTTTCTCCTTTTAATTATTGAATGCGTTTCGCAGCGTTTTTGCATGAAAAATAAAGGTGAAAACGTGCGCGTCAAAAAGGACGCGCGGCCGACAGATTGCTCCTCTCTCTTTCTCTCTCTCGCTCTATCATTCCTCTCGGCTTTCGATTCCTGTCCAGCGTGCCGAGGTTTAAATGCGTTTTAAAGTTTCACAGCGAAGGCGTATAAACGGTCCATAATGTCTCGAATGACTCTAGACATCGCCTTTTATCTCCCAGGCCACTTGTCGCTCAGTTCGCTCGCCTATTCATTATTCCGTGAATAAATAATCGCGCGAACGCGCGCGCGCGCGCGCGCGCACGCGAGAAGTTAATGAAAATTTCAATCGATGGCTTTTCGTCCACTCCAAAATTATCCTACTCCAAAATTATTCATCGATCTTTCGCTAGTCCCACGTATCTTCTCATCGCCGATCTTTTCCATATCCCACGATACTCTCGATGATGACGACAATCATGCTTCTGAGAGAAGGAATCCCTCTCGATCGTTTAAATGTTACAAAAAGAGATGCGCGATTCTCAATAGGTAGGAAAACACCGGTTAGAGCGATTCAGGTCTTTGCATATTTGAAAAGGTTTTTATCTTGAAATTTCCTCTCTTTTTTCTTTATTTTTTCTCCTTTTCTTTCTCTTTATTCCTATTTTTCACCCAAGGATAAAGAGAAGGTCAAAATAATGTATTGACTAAATCGTGACAAAAAAATGACATAAATAATTCATTTAATAATCGGTCAGTATGATGTCATATTGACGTCATTTTGACTGTCTCGTTCTCTTTGGGTAAGATTTTGTGAAATAATCATTCCATAATACATTACAATACCAAAACGCGACAGATACCACAGTTGATATTAAAGAATAATTTTCTTTTGCGTTTTTAATTGCCTCTCGAGCTATGACCAAACGAATTTACCAAAAGAGAGCGGGAGAAAGCCTGGTGAAAACGGGAAAAGGATAAAAAGAGAAGGAGAAAAAGGAACAGAGAATAGGGAAGAGAAAGAGAGAGAGAGAGAGAGAGAGAGAGA
>Ga0157364_1006327_pt1 | contig 12148 bp, 7 predicted proteins | sample AttsexASBM2_FD_111476 | JGI IMG/M metagenome (GOLD analysis project Ga0157364, IMG submission 111476) | Fungus gardens microbial communities from leaf cutter ant in Ribeirão Preto, State of São Paulo, Brazil - Atta sexdens ASBM2 | ecosystem: Host-associated > Fungi > Mycelium > Unclassified ...
CTTATATACAGAAAAGTGATGGTCTGTGCATTAGGACAGATCATCACATGCTACTACCTATTGTTCTACATATGGTAGTGCCTTTGTGCTAGAAATAGTGATAACATAACCATATGGAGGCTGTCCTTTGTTCTAAGAAAAGGACAGATAACTATCTATGGATAATTAATAAAGTCTAATTGAGGCCTTCATATCTCCACTAATATTAATTGCCTTGAGGTTGTTCTAGGCTCATTCTAAGCATTATAAAGAAGGCTTCTGCTGAGCCTAGAACCAAAGCATCAATTGTGGTGGTTTTTGAGATATTAGTGATTTAATAAATGGTAACATGGTGGTTACTAGTTGATCTATTTAATATCTTGGCCAATATTGATTGCCTCAAGATGTGACTAGCATCAATCAAAAGGTCTTTTCAAGGGCTTTCCGTAGCCTTTAAGACCATGAGAATTGTTGAAGAATTGATGGAGATATGGCTGAATGAAATTTGTGACAAATTGTATTTTCCAATTGAGTCAGTACTATAGCATATAAAGGTTAATACCTTAGGGAGGCTATGTGATGATAATCTAGAGAGATCTTACTCTAATTTCAAACTATTAATTTATTTTATTTTACCTAAAGCTGTGTTGTTATGAGATGGCCCCAAAAGAAGTAACTATTTCTCATATGTCTATCAAGCCTGATAAAGATATATATATAATGGAAGTGTGGGACTAATTATGTAATATTATATAGTTATTAGTAAGGGTCTTGTGATTGCAGAAGACAGGTACATAGACCAACAGACATTTGTATAATATCATGACTTGGCAAAAACAGCTAAGTCATTATTTAATATCTCTTTTCCTTTTCTTTTCTTTTATTACTAAGGTGGAGCATGGAAAGATATCACATGACAAGTCACCAAGTCACAAAAGGTGTGATGAAGGTCATAGAAAAGGTCATGTCACACATGGAGTCATAAGTCACAGTCATAGCATATGACAAAAAAGTCAGCTGATGGACATGAGGACTGTGGGAGACAAAATGCATAGCCACAATAGTAATTGTATATATAGTGTAGCAAATCTAACAAGGACTCTATTGAGTTCTCTTTGTCAAATGCTGATAAAGAACAGTTGGCTTTATTTCAGCTCAGGAGTTGGCTCACTGACATATAAGTAGTAACTTGAATTCAACTATCACAAACTTCATTTAGCCATATCTCTATCAATTCTTCAACGATTCTCATAGCTTCAATGACTATAGAAAGTCCTTGAAAAGACCTTCCGATTGATACTAGTCATGTCTCAAGAAAATCAGTATTGGTTGAGATATCTGACAGATCAACAGGTAACCACTATAGTACTGTTTATTAAATTGCCAATATCTCAAAAACTACCACAATTGATGCTTTGGTTTTAGGCCAAGCAAAAACCCTCTTTCTAACTTATAGAATGACCTCGAGGCAATTAATATTAGTGGAGATATAAAGTTCTCTATATTTGCACATAGACATTAATTAATTACCCATAGATAATTATCTGTCTTTAATTAGAACAAAGGGCAACCTTCACATGGTTAAGTTATTGCTATTTTGAGTACAAAGGTACTACCATATGTAGAATAATAGATAGTAGCATGTAATGGTCTATTCTAGTGCTATCAAGCCCCAATTTAGCAGAAGAGAGTAACGTTGGTTAAATAAGTCTCTTCCCTGCACAACCTAGACTCAAATGATGGGTAAGCAGAGGAATTGAAATTTCTAGGATTTTTGCTTAGAGATAACAAAACTAAAGACTATAGTAAGACTAGAAGTAATAATACCTAAGAAACTGTACAGTTATCTCTGATGGCAACAGACTAGTGTGATCTCTAGTTGTCATGGGTTGTGATAGTGCCCCCCTTTTATGGCCATGCCCTCATGGCCTTAAGAAGGTCAGATGGTATGGTCCTGGTTTTTGTGGATACTGTTCATGGAATCCCTGTACTAACTCTGATGCATGGTTTAACTCATCAGTCCTAGCCATGAGAATTCATTATCTGTCCCTTCGTAACCTGCCTATTGAACATAGTAGAGAAGAGGGGATTTACACTGGCAATTGAGTTTGGAGTCTAATACTTGAGCTCAATATCCCTTTCAACTTCAATTGGTAGAGGGGGTAGGTTGTGATGATCCTCAATGCTATTAGGTGATGCTGGTTCTAGTTGAGAGATGTGGAAGACTGGGTGAATTGACCTAAGATGGGCTGGCAATTTAACTTGATAGAAGTGGGAACTAGGTTTTTCTATGATTTTTAATGGACCTAAGAACTGTTCAGATAGTTTTTTGGATAGGTGGGTGGTCTGGATAAACTTAGCTAGTATGAATACAAAGTCTCCTATTTGAATTTCCAGTGCTAGGAATCATTTTGAGTCTACTGGGCCTTGGTAATGGTTCTGGGCTGCCATGATGTTCCTTTTTAGTTCCTCATGGACTGTCTCAAGTTTTGCTAAGTAAGGCCTCAAAGTCTCAGGTAGATTTTCTAAGTCCATCTGGATCTATAGTTAGAGGTAATAACCCTTGTTTGCGAAGAAGGATAACTCTTTCATGGTTGCTGAGGGCATGTTGTTGTAGGCAAACTCTGCCAAGGGAAGTAGCTAGACCTAGTCCAACTGCTGGTACTTACAGTAAGTCCTCAGATATTGCTCAAGAGTTTGGTTCATTCTCTTAGTCTGTCCATCTGCCTTAGGATAGTAACCTGAGATATGGTGTAACTTCATTTGCAGTGCTATTGCCAGTGATTTAAAAAATCTAAAAACAAACTCTGATCTCCTGTTTGAAGTGACGTGTAAGAGAACCCTATGTTTGGAGAATATATGTTGGATGAACAAGTGGGCTAGCCCAGGGGCATCAATTGACCTGTGAGCTAGAATGAACATAGCCTGTTTAGTCAACTGGTCGATGATCATGAGAATTTTTGTGAAGTCTTCTGATGGAGACAGTTGTTTGATGAAGTCCATCAAAATCGAGTCCCATGGTTACAAGGGGATAGGGAGTTGTTTTAGATAACCATATGGCCTATGCCATCTGGACTTGTTCCTTGCACAAATGCTGCAAGAGTTCACATAGTCAAACATGAATTCCTGGAGTTTTGGCCAGTAGTATTCTTTGCGAACAAGGGAAAGCATCTTCAACTGGCCAAAGTGGTCTGTTAGCATATGATCATATTTTGCATGTAGTACCTGTAAGCATAGTTCTTATCCTTCTGGTACAAAAATGCACCCTTCCCAACAAAGGAGACCATTTGCATTTATGGACCAATGGTCATCTCCTGAGAGGGTTGGGTTTTCTAGTTGTTTCCCGAGTTCTGGGTTGGCAAGGGTGACCTCTTTAATTCTCTGGTGTAACACTTTGCGATCAAAGGTCTAGGCCATCTGGGATGGGGTGATGCTCAGGTACATTGCTCTTGCAAATAGAGAAAGTTGTTTTGCTGAGACCAGGGGACGGTGATTCTGGGGGTTTGCTTTTAGGAAATTGTTATTGCCATTCTTTGGGTAAAGATCTTACCGACGGGTTAGCGCATCTAGCTTGGTCCCCAAGTGTTCTGATCAGAATTTAATAATCATGTTGAAATACAAGAGAAACTCCGACTACCTGGCCTGATGTCTAGAGAGAGACTTTGACTCTTGGAAGTAAGTTAGGTTTTTGTGATCTGTTAGGACCTCTACCAGAATACTTGTCCCTTCAAGATAGTGTTTCCACTTGCAAAAGGCTTCATATATAGCTAATAGCTCCTTGTCATGCACATTATAGTTCATTTCTGCAGCACTAAACGTTCGGGAGTGGAAGGTAATCAGATGGATTTTGTTGCCCACTTTTGTAGACAGGATTGCGGCCAAGGCATAGTCAGAGGTATCTAACTCTATAAAAATTGGCATATTCAGATCCCAGTGAGTCAGTATTGGTGCTGACATAAACACTAACTTGAGGGTGTTGAAGGCCTGTTAACAATCCTCACTCCATAGCCAAGGGGTATCCTTTCTAGTGAGTCTTGTCAAAGGTATGACAATTTCGGAGTAATTGTTTATAAATATTCTGTAGAAATTTGCAAACCCCAAAAAGGATTGTACATTCTTCAATCGATGTGGAGAGGGCCATTCCTGAATGACGTGTACCTTCTTACCATCCATCTACAGACCTTTGGAGCTCAAGATAAACCTGAGAAATTCGACCTGCTCTTGGTGGAACTCACATTTGCTAGGGGACGCATATAGTCTATTGGCTTTCAAACATCTCAGAACCTCTTTAACCTGTTTCTTATGTTCTTTTAGATTTTTGGAATAAATCAAGATATTGTTGAGGTAGACGATTACGCATATGTCCAACAGGTCTGCAAACAACTCATTCATGAATCTCTGGAATGTTGAGAGCACATTCAAGAGACCAAATAGCATTACTCACCACTCATAGAAACTATAGTGAGTACAGAATATTGTTTTCCACTTATTACTATCCATTATTTGTACTAGGTAATAAGTGTTTCATAGATCTATTTTTGTATAGACCTGGGCCCTTTTTGGGACATCCAGAAGGTCAGTGAGCAGTGGAATTGGGTATCTGTTCTTTTGGGTGAGTTAGTTTAGTCCTCAGTAGTCCACACATAACCTTAACGAGCTGTTCTTTTTCTTGACAAACAGAACTGGCACCCCACAAGATGATTGTGATAGTTGAATAAAACCCATATGTAAGTTTTTGTCAATGAACTCTCTCAATGTTTAGAGTTCCAGTGTTGACAATGAGTAGATTGGTCCAAGGGGAGGTATTTTCTTGCTCTCTAACTGGATAGACAGGTTGTAGGGACGGTGTGGCAGTAGCTGCTTGAATCTTTCCTTACTGAATACCTCGGCATACTAATGATAGTCGACAGGTATCTTACTCAGATCATGTGAGTCGTTCCCTATTTGTCCAGCATGACCAGTTAACTCCTGTGATACTGATAATAGTAGTTGAAATGGGGTGGTTCCTTGCAATTTGCAAGCTCTCTGGTATGCTAAAGCATTGATAAAGGATATATGGGGTTTGTTTGCACTGGTAGAAGGGGAAGTAAGTATTCATACAAATGATTCCTGGGGTTCTGGTGCTATCGACGTATTGGCTGGTTCAGGTGTGGGTAGACTTGGTAGAACTACGACACTATATAGCCAATCTATGATAAGGTTCCATTCTCTGAGCTAGTTATAGCCCAATATCAGTTCATAAGAGCTATCTAAGGTTGTTACATAGCATTCAATCATGCACAACGACCTGCAAGATAGTTGAATTGGTAAGGATACTACTTGATTTACATAGCAATTCACAGTGCCATCTATCAAGGTAAGGAGGAGTAGGTCAATCTCCCATGTTCTAAGCTTGTTACTAATCATGAATTTTGAGTCCAAAAAACAGTCCGAAGAGTCTGAATTGATGAGTTCTTTAAACGCCTCCCATACTAACAACAAGCAAAGGTCAACAATTAAGAACCTTGTCTTTGAGAACGTCACTATCCCCAACCAAGGCCCCTGCTCCCAGGTAATCTTTAGGCAGTTGGTTCTCTCAGGAGTAGGACAACTGCCTTCTCTTTTTTTTTTTCCTCCAGTATAGTAGTACTAGGATCAATATAAGCCACTCTTGCCCCTAGTACCACTGGGTTTCTCCCAGCCTGCTTAGAGCACAATCTTACCAAGTGACCAGACTGCCCATAATATAGACAAAGCCCTAGGCTCATTCAGCGGTTGTGTTCCACTATTATCAGGTGGTCATTGGGTCCTAAAATGCTCAAAGACAGGGGTGATTCTGGTAAATGGGTGGAGAAAAGAGTATTCTAGGCTCTTTGTCAGCTTAGTGGGGCAGTTTCCAATGCCTTTGGTTACTTGACGGGGTCGTTACAATGGGTTTCAGTTTTAGGAAGTCTCGGCAAGTGACGTTATAAGGTATAGGCCATATTGACCTTGTTTTTGTTATCCTGAACCTGTCTCCAGTAATTGTCGTCGATTCTCATCACAGCCCTCTTGTATCCTTCAAATGATGATAAATCCTCCTGGCTATAACGTAATTTCTCACTAATCCTTGTAGGTATAGCATTCTTCACTACTTTACAAAGGGACCTGTCATCCCACTGGATCCAGTTCTAGTACTTGGCAAAGCAAATAAAGTAGTCAGTTGCTCTCCCATCATAGAGGAAAGTGTCACAGTTGTGCTATGGACCAGTAGTCACATACTGTATGGTTTACCACTATACCAAAAGGGTGATGTTAGCAAGACTACTTGCTAATGAGGGTCTAGCTATTTATGTAGTTCATTTGAACAGGTATTTTGTTATACCTCCATGATACTATTTAGTAGTTACTTTTCTGTGACAGAAAGGAATAGCAATAATGGCATCTTTGTCATTATCTTCTAGAAAGTATGACCCAAAGACATTAGATAGCTATTGGACAAAGGCCAGCCAATCTTTCAAGAAGTCCAGAGAGTGGAGAGGATCTGGTTCTGTGATGAACAGTTCAAAGTAGTCCAGGGCAATGCCCCTGAAATAAGAAATTGCAAAGAAAATCTTCTCTGAGTCCTTAGTAAATTCTCCTTTACTGGCCCTAAAATAAATTTGACATTAAAACAGGAATGCTCGAAGCTTGTCTGGTCCACCTCTACTAAACAGATCTAGCTCCCTAATAGTTTGATGTTTTTTCTTTAGTTGGGGTTGGTTGTTCCTAGATAAGGCTAACAATGCAGTATAAAGTTCAAGGTTAGAGATCTCCTTCTGGTTAGTGGGTATTGGTTTTGATAGATCTGATGGAAGAGATTCTGGGGCTAAGGCTTTGTCTTCGCTTTTCTTATGTCCTGGTGTCTCCCTGATATCCTCTAGTAGTTCCTGAGAGATGAGCCATTGGCTCTTAGCCTGGGTGGCCATAAGAGATCTCTTAACAGATGTGACTGTCCTCTCCTGGAGAATTTCTGGGCAGTTGTCTTTGTGCCAGATATGTCATTCTAAATGGTGTCAGCGTCTAAAGTCTGATAACTGGAATTAAGCCAACTGTCTCTTTGTTCAGAGTTTAACAAAGAGAACTCGATGGAGTTCTTGCTTAATTTTCTACTACTTATACATTTTACTACTGTGGCTATGCACTTGCTTTCCCATGGCCCTCATGTTACTCTAGTTATGTGACACACTGTGAATGTGACCATCTGTGACATTGTGACAAAGTCACATGATACTTTCCTGTGCTCTATCTTGTAGTTGTAAGTCCAATAAGAAAAGAAAAGAAAAGGAAAAGAAATATAGATAATAACTTAGCCATTTTGCCAAGTCATAACAAATGGAGGTTGGGTGTGGGGTTTCTAGACATTCTAATAGTGTACAAGGAATATTAGTTTTGTTGTACTATCAAGCCCTAATTTAGCAGAAGAAAGTGATGTTGGTTAAATGAGTCTCTTTTCTGTACAACCTAGACTCAAATAATAGATAAGTGGAGGAATTGGAATTTCTAGGATTTTTGCTTAGAGATAACAAAACTAAAGACTATAGTAAGACTAGAAGTAATAATACCTAAGGAACTATACAGTTATCTCTAATGGCAACAGACTGGTGTGATCTCTAGTTGTCATGGGGTTGTGACAAGTGCATAGACTATTACTTTTCTGTATATAAGAACTTCTTGTCTAAGAATTAGACCTCAGACTTAATAATATCTTTTGTCACTATCTAAACTCTGCTTCTAAGCCCCTTTGAGCTATAGTATCTATAATCACAAATAAGTAAGTGACCATTTGTAATACCAACAAGAACTCTATCTAGTTCTTCTTAAACTTCAACTCTAGTCTAACTCTAAGTCCATCAAGAACTTACACTAACATGTATATAATACTTAATTTCTTCTTTTATTTAAAACCTTTATTTCAGCTATCTCTCCTCAAGCCTTTAGTATGCAATTGGGAACTAGTACCACTATCATAACTTAGCAAAATGGCTAAGTCATTATTTATATTTCTTTTCTTTTCTTTTTCTTTTAAACTTACTACACAGGAGGGAGTGTGGGAAAGTGTCATGTCACAAGTGTCACATAGTTACAATCACATGATAGGAAGTCACAATGTCATGTCATATGATATTATATGATGAGTATGGAAAAGTAGTATACAGACTATGTAGTAATTGTATAAGTAGTGTAGAAAATCTAATAGGAACTCCATCAAGTTCTCCTTGTCAACTCGGACTTGGAGAGTAATTAAGTCATCTAGGCTAAGTTGCTATAACCACATCTTGTTGTTAGTCCTAGTATACAATTCCTCTTTTGTACCCTTTTAGTACATCCATTAATAAGAAAAGAAATATAAATATTGACTTGGCCATTTTGCCAAGTCATGACATATACAGATGGGGGCAAAGAAAATACAAGCAGAAAAGAGAAAAAAGATAGAATAAAAACTGAAATCAGTAGAAAAATTCCTTAGAACAAGGAAACTTGAAAAATATTTCTCATACTTTCACAAATATGCTAGAAAACATCAAGAAGTATAATACAAAGATATAAATAGTATGGGAAACATTATGTAAGATATGTTTAGTTCTTAGTAAGAGTCATGTGATTATAGGAGATAGGTACACAGACCAACAAACATTTGTATAAGTAGTTAGTGAAATCCAATAGAAAACTCTATTGATATTATGACTTGATAAAACAGCTGAGTCATTATTTATATTTCTTTTCTTTTTCTTTTTCTTTTGGACTTACTACATAGGAAGGAGTATGGGAAAGTGTCACATCACAAGTATCACATAGTCACAGTCATATGATAGGAAGTCACAAGGTGATGTCACATGATGTGTGTGGGAAAACAGTGCACAGACTATGTAGTAGTTGTATAAGTAGTATAAAAAATCTAATAGAAGCTCTATCAAGTTCTCCTTGTTAACTTGGACTTGGAGTGGATTTAAGTTGCCTTGGCTAAAGTCTTACAAGTTCTATTGTAGCAGATGAAAATTGACAGAAGCTGTTAGACAAAAGTCTAGATACAATCAGCTATCTTTATGTCAAATAAGAAAGATTGAAATATACCTCAGTTCCTGTAAACACTGAACTGAGGTTTTAAGGTTCTACTATGTGGCACAACTATGTGCTTACTAAGTGTCAATTAGATAATCAATCAAAGAAAAGAAAGAACATGAGAGCTTAGAGACACATACACAAAAATAAACCTGCTTTAATTTACAACAAGTTCTTCCTGAACATTCACCTTAGATGAACTCTGAGTCTTCATGACTTCACACTAACAGGGAGTGTATCAGTGAGTCGGCTCTAAGTGGACATTAAGTAGGTTTTTTTTTTTTAAGAGTGTATAAGCTATTAATGATGGGTTTATTAAATGTGAGAGGGTATAGGGCCTATAACCTATGAGAGCTAATAACCTCAGCATTTAGGACAACAACTGAGGTATACACAAGTATGAAACTAGGTATTATTATTTCAGGAAGATGAGTAAGCAACCTAGAACATGAAGTCTTAGTCTGAAGTGTACAAAACTAATTTTATTGATGTACCTATTAGAACACAAAGTGTTAAGACTCTAAACCTCACAGTTGAATATGCATTTCAACTTGAAGCTTATATCTAACACTTGATATCTTCATGTTCCTTGTTAAAGGATCTAGTTAAGGTTTTCAGTGAAGTTATATCGGAGGAGAGATGTTAACAAGACTTTGAGTAGCACCCTTGAGATTGTCCTAAGACAAGTAAGAGTACCGATTCCTCAGAGTAAGATTTTACAGGGGGAATACAGAAAGAGAGAACTTGCCATTCCCTTCTCTTTCTGGTCTGTATTTATCCTAACTAGGTATTGTAACTATGTTACAATGTGGTAACACTACTTGTAACTAATAGTGACTAGTTAAGTGACAGTCCAGTGACAGAAGAATTAAGGGGTGACAAGTTGAGTTAGTGTTCTAATAATGGGTTAGTCCGATGTTATCCCATTTGGCATAGATTCAAGAATAAAAAGAAAGATAGTCTGAGATTTCTCCAAAGAGTCCTGTCTGTTCTGTGAGTCCATTGTTTCTTAGAGTCCTCAGACATTATTCAATGCATTACTGCATAATAATGTCCTCATCTAGTATTGCCAACATCTCGTCTACTAACCACTCATTATCAGACCATGGCTGATAATAGTTGTAGTCTCACTCGATGTTCATAACATGTACTGCTCCATAGTATTGAGGTCACTAGACATTAGGACATTGTTGGTTGCAATGGAGATATCTCTTGTATACAGTTAGATGAATTTTGCACATAGATTGGATTTGATGTTCTTCAAAAGGGTGTTGATGGTGTGCACATGAGAGCCTGTGTCTTCCATGATTCTATTAGTGTGTTTGTCATGGAGGAGAACAATAGCTTGCTTTCTAGATAGGCCTTTTGTTGTAACTTAGATCCTCTTGCTTTTTGTGGTCAGTTTATTAAGAGCTGTATTATGTATTTTGACAATTTTCTTGTCTAGGAGAGCAGGGATGTTAGAATAGCTAACTCCTGAGCTAGAATAAAGCCAACTGCTCCTTTATCAGTACTTAACAAGGAGAACTCAATAGAGTCCTTATGCATTTCTTGTATACTACTTATACAATTACTATATAGTCTGTGCACTACTTTCCTGTCATGACTTGGCAAAATGGCTAAGTCATTATTTATATTTCTTTTCTTTTTCTTTTGGACTTACAACTACAAGGTGAAGTGTGGGAAAGTATTATGTGACTTTGTCACAATGTCACAATTGGTGTAACAGAATGTCACAGATGGTCACAGTCACAGTGTGTCACATGACTAGGGTAACATGAGGACCATGGGAGAGCAAGCACATAGCCACAGTAGTAAAGTGTATAAGTAGTAGAGAAATAAGCGAGAACTCCATTGAGTTCTCTTTGTCAAACTCTGAACAAAGGGATAGTTGGCTTAATTCCGGTCATCGGGGTTTAGACACTGACATTTCCCATGGTTGTCATGTGAATTGATTTGTGTGATGTCATACTGTGACATCTGTCCTGTGATATGTGACACTTTCCCACACTCCTTCCTTGTGTAGTAAGTCCAAAAGAAAAAGAAAAGAAATATAAATAATGACTTAGCCATTTTGCTAAGTCATGACAAGAGAAGGCTTTTTTAATCTTGAGAATATTGACTACCAATGCTGTGACCTGTGCAAAATACTTTGTGGGGTTTGTCCTGCTAGCATCCTTGGCCATGTAACAGGTTTGATGGTTTCTTAACTTCTTGAGTTGTTCCTTGGAAGGTTGAGGTGGAATAGAAGGTGGGACCCTTTTGACTGGATGACTATTGGGGTTGCTTGGGTCGGTGTTTAGAAAAGTATCTATGGTCCTTTCAAACTGTAATGAAACACTGTCTCGGAAAGAGATGTTACCTAAGGTGAGGAGCCTGTTCCAGTCAGATTCAAACATGGTAGATATAAATGTCCATGCAGAATCCCCAAACAAGACAAGTTGAAGGATATCATTATTGTCGTGCTCCTTGAGGCTTTATTTGTCACAAACTTCATTTGGCCATATCTCCATCAATTATTTGATGATTCTCACGGTCTTAAAGGCTACAGAAAGCCCTTGAAAAGACCTTTTGATTGATGCCAGTCACGTCTCGAGGCAATCAATATTGGCCAAGATATTAAGCAGATCAACTAGTAACTACTATGTTACCATTTATTAAATCGCTAATATCTTGGAAACTGCCATGATCAATGCTTTGGTTCTAGGCTCAGCAGAAGCCTTCTTCATAACACTCAGAATGAGCCTAGAACGACCCCAAGGCAATTAATATTAGTGGAGATATGAAGGCCTCAATGGTTATATATGGATATTAATTAATTACCCATAAATATTCATCTGCCTTTAATCAGAACAAAAGACAGCCTCCATATGGTTAAGTTATCACATTTTAGAGTACAAAGGCACTACTATATATAGAACAATAGGTAGTAGCATGTGATGATCTGTTCTAGTGCACAGACCATCACAATTCTGTATATAAGGACTCATAGTCTGAGGATTAGACCTCAGACTTAACAACATCTTTTGTCACCATCTAAACTTTGCTTCTAAGACCCTTTGAGCTCTAGAATCCATAATCACAAATAAGTAAGTGACCATTTGTGATA
>Ga0157364_1006328_pt1 | contig 12148 bp, 9 predicted proteins | sample AttsexASBM2_FD_111476 | JGI IMG/M metagenome (GOLD analysis project Ga0157364, IMG submission 111476) | Fungus gardens microbial communities from leaf cutter ant in Ribeirão Preto, State of São Paulo, Brazil - Atta sexdens ASBM2 | ecosystem: Host-associated > Fungi > Mycelium > Unclassified ...
GATATAACTTAAAGTAGTATATAAGTCATCTACAAAGTTAATACTTGACTAAAGTTTTTGATTAAACCTAGTTTTGCACTCATACTGTTCTAGAATTAAGATGATTAACTGGTAAAGTATAAGAATATAGAACTGTATCTACTACTATATATATCTAATGACCATAAGAAAAAGATAAGGTGTTTTTGAGGAATATAATAAGAAGTTAGTAAGAGAATAATTATTACATACCATCTGATATCTGCACTCTTCTCACTCTCTTCCAGTATAGATCATACTCCATTCTATCTTCTATCAATCTGAGGACCAAACCCTACATGCTTCATCAATCCCATAGAGTTCCAAACAACAACTCCTGTGATGCCTAACAATCCAGAGTATATACAGCAGTAGAGTATTATTAGATTATTACTTCTGTATTTAAGAATGTTAGCTACTATATACCATTCTTTAGTCTCATAATCAACTTAGATTGTGCCACACTCACTCTAAGTACATCTAAACTTTCCTTTCCAAAATAAAACCACATAATGAGTTAGGCCAGACATAACAATCTTCCATTAAAGCTAAGGTTGTTTTATCTATGTAACATTACTTCTGATCTGTCTTCTAGCCTTGTCTTCCAGCCCAACCTATCTTTCATACTACTTATGGATAATTTTAGTGAGTGTGAATCACTCTTACCAATAATGAGAAAACCTCAACTACTATGTAAGATACTGACTAATTATCAAGCACAGTTCACACCAGAAGGCAAAAATCTGTGAAGTTGGCTCAGAAATATGCAGAGTATGTAAACTCTATGGAAAGAGCTAGATAATGCAGACTTGTAGAATGACCTTGGCTTCAGCTTATATATTATACTGTTTGTTTGCCATATAGTCACAACTTCAGAGAAATAGATAAAGTCTGAGATAGAAGTGAGTACTGATTGGGTATGTTGTCATTGAATACTAGGGATTGAGTTCAACAGATTATCTTTGTTGATTATCAGACTAGTGAATTATAGTGTAACTACTAGTCTTATATACACATTAGATGTATAGGAGATGCTTGGGGTTTCAGTATCTTGTCTTAAGTAGAGGTTTTAGTAATGAGACACTGACAGGAATAAGATAGAAGAATGTTGCCATAGAAGATCAAGTTCAATAGAAGTACCCCTGTCATGAAAGACTAGATGTCCTAGTTGTTGTATTACTGCTATGGGAACATGTTGTAAGAAGATAGCTATTATGAAAGACAAGCTTGTGTTGTAGATATCATAGTGACAGCACAATTATGAGGACATATCTTCAGCATAGGTGAACTTGACATATGATACTAATATAATATGAGAATAACATAAGAGTAACATAATAGTCAAGTATTACTAGATAGATATTGTTATGATCTTTAGCTTGGCTTAGGTTACAACTTAGACAAAGGCTTGAGTAAGGAGTAGGGAGATAATCAATTAATAAAGCATAAGGATACAGAGTAGTATCTATAGCTATATATACCTAGTGACCATGAAGAATATATCCAATGTACATAAGGCAAAATAAGTTATATAATATGAGGAGAATATAAGAAAACAATATCTATTACATAAGGTGCTGACTAAGATACCATGTAGCATAGCCAATCATTGAGTCATAAAGAAGTCACTCCAATACTGTTGTGGCAACTACTAGTCACAAAGACTAATAGTAACATAAGCAATAAATCTCTTAGTAGGATATTTATGTGGAGATCATAAGAAAACTTGACAAGGAGTCTCTGTTGCATTCCTATACTATTTATATAAAAGTCTCATGGTCTGTGCTAGCAATAAATAACCCTATCCTAATGTTCATGCTTCCACCATATCTCCTCCTCATATCTTCTATAAGGATACCATACTATATATATGTGCCCTAATGTTATCCTTTTAGTCCCTTCTCCCAAAGTCTAGGCCTATGATCTCACATCATGTGACATATCATGTGATCACAATCATGTGCTTCTTCATTAACAAAATAAGAAAAAGAAAAAGAAAAGAAAAGTCAAAAGAAAAGAAATATTAAATCAAGAAAAATAGATAAAAGAAAAATGGTAGTGTCCAAGTACACCATAACAAATACCTATAGTCCATGAGTTAGCCACATTGAAGATATAAGGGATTTATCATAACAATACCTCTATTTTTAGCATTCATGTTCTCATAAACTAATCTAATAATGCTAAATCTCTAATCATATGTGATGTGACTGATTTCTTTGTTGGTTCAATAATGATTTCTCCTTATAAAGTTAATGTAATGAAGAAAGATTTATGTGGTGGCCCTCCTGTCAACATTTCAATTGGAAATCCTCTTCTGCTCATATCAGCATTATACTTTTGTTTGATAAATTCTGCAGCTATTTCTTTTCAGTATTGTTTATCTTGTTCACTGTTTCATTGAAGAGTTTTGTAGTGAGGTGGCAGATGGAATAGTATTGTTTTCACTGGTGATTGTAGCATCTTTAAAGCCTTTTCCAAGTTATTAGCCTCTTCTTGTGTGAACATTAGTTCTGGTATTTTTTGTTAACTTTCTTCTGAAGATATGTTATAGGATTTATATAGAAACACTTCCTCATCTTGAACAATGCCTTTCTTCTGTTTTCCTTTATTAATATCCATCAGTTGATACATTTCTTGAGGTAATTCTTGGTATACTTCCTGAATTTCTTTGATATGTATTTCTACTTGTTCATTTCCTTTGCCTCTACATCTTTTCAGTTCATCAACTAGTAACACTTGGATGTAGTGTGCTTGTTTTTCCATGTCTCCTTGGATAATATCTCATAGTTCTCCTGAAATACTGAATATGTCCCCACTAGTTTGTATCTTGTATGTGTTGCTTGCTTGAAGAATAGTGGTTTCAATTTCTACTAGTTGAGTATTTGCTACTTTAGCTAATCAAATTATGTTCTGCAGTTGAAGTTGAATGTTGGCCATTGTTTCCAATCCTCTGATAATTTTGTAGTACTTCTTTGTCCAATCTTTTCTTTCATTATTTAAGGTAATAATGTGATCTATGTTGTTAACAGTGTAAGTGTTGTGGCAACCACTAGTGACAAACATTAATAGTAACACAAGAAGTAAATCTCTTAGTAGAATATTATTGTGGGGATCATAAGAGAACTTAACAAGGAGTTCCCAATGTATTGCTATCCTATTTATACTATAGATACATGGTCCATACTAACAATAAATGGCCCTACCCTAATATCCATGTGTTATCCATGCTTCCACCATGTGTCAACCTTATGTCTTCTATAAAGACACCACGCCTTATATATATGCCCTGATGTTATCCTTCTAGTTCTTTCTCTCAAAGTCTAGGCCTATGACCTCACATCATGTGACATATTATATGACCACAGTTACATGTTTCTTCATTGTCAAATATCATATAACAGCAAGAGATATATGAGTTAGGAGAGGTGGGTGCAGTGAAAAATTATTAAGCTATTTGAATATATTTCTCAATGTTAGTATAACTTGAGATGTTGATTTGGAATTTTACTCTCTCTCTTTATAGATTTCAACTCAAAACTCTTGTCTAATAGTCTTCTATTGCCTCTTTTACATATAGAAACCCTGTTTCAGATATTCATTGGTCATGCTTGTTACTATATCTCTTCTAATAAACTAAAAATTGTATACTATATTTTTGTTTTCTGTGATTCCTAACTTCTTCTACTTCATACTCTTCTTCCTCATTGACAATGTCTAGTGGTGGTACTGGCTCCATGTGCTGTCCTTTAAACTGGGGTTCTCTGTATTATGTTAGCAGGTCTTCATTAAACATATTGTAGATCATTGATTCTTTTAGTAGTTCTATCTGAAACACTTCTTGACCAATATTTTTTAAGATTCTAAAAGGTCTATATCTCTTTTGGTCCAACTTCTTTGAGGGTCACTTCAACTGGATGTTTTTACTTCTAGCTATACATTGTCTCCAACCTTCAGTCCTTATAGATTCTCTCTTTTCTTGTTAAACTCCTTCTTTATGGCTTCTTTTTCTATCTTTGTTGACTTCTTTGCTGCTTCCCAACTTTTTTATAGTTCTTGAAGAAAACTCTTCAGTTTCAGTAATTCTGTTTTCATAGTAAGGTTCTCTTTCTATAAATTTCTTTCAAAGTTAAGTTCAAATAAGGTGTAATCTGTTGCTGCATGTTTCTTATTATTATATTGGAATTCTACTGCTGATAACCATTCAGTCCAATTATCTTGCTGATAATTGACATAATGTCACAAAAATGTTTTTACTTCTTAGTTCATTTGTTCTATTTGACTATCTGTTTGAGGGTGATAGGCTGTTGATAATATTCTTTTCATGCCTAGTACTTTTGTTAAGTTTTCCATGAATTTTAAGGCAAATTGTAGTCCTCTATTGTTGAGAATTCTTCTTGGTATTTTATGTAATTTCCAAATTTCATTTTAGTAGATTTTAGCAATTTTTTCTGATGATGCTGCTTTCATTGTTGCTTTAAGCCTGATTATCTTGGTAAATCAATCTACTATAACCACTATAGCATCTTTGTCATTTGATTTTGGAAGTAGTCCTATGATATTAATGCTAATTTCTTATCATGATCCTTCTAGTATTTCCAGTGGATGAAGTTCTCCTGCTTTCTTTATATGTTGCACTTTGTTCTGTTAATACTTAGTGTATCCTTAAACATATTTCTTGACATTGCCTTTTATTTCTGGCCACCAGTAATTTCTCTTGATTAACTCAAGCATTCATTGTTGTCCTGAATGTTCAATATTTGCTGAATCGTGATTTTCTCATAGTATTTGCTCTCATATTTTCTGGTTGTTTGGAATGTAGATTCTTCCTTTCATATAGATGATTCCATTATCTTCTCATGTTTTTCTTTCATTCTTTTCTAGTTTCTTCAAAACTTCTTGCTCTTTGGTACTATTTCTTCATATTTCCTCTAATAGTATAGTTTCTTCTACTACTTGGTTTTCTCAAATTACTATCACTTTTGCTTTTGTAGTGATTCTTCTTGTCTATAATTTGTTTTTAAACATGACATCTTTGTTATGATCTTTTCTTAATAGTATATCTACTTTGGTGTTTGTTTTCCCTGGAATATGCTGTAATATAAAGTCATAATCTGGCAACTTCAAGTATCATCTTACTTGTTATCCATTGAGTTTGTGTGGTTTTTGGAAATATTTGAGATTTTTGTGGTCTATTCAGACTTCAAATTTCTTGATGGCATCTAGTAGATATTGCCTCCATTTTATTAAGACTTCCATTATTACAAGTAATTCTTTGTCATAGATCTCATAATTTCTTTCAGCCAGTTGCATTGTTCTTAATAAGAAAGTAATAGGTTTCTACTTTTCTTCTTGTTCCTGGGATAATACTCCTCTAATTGCATGTTCTGAAGCATCTGTTTCTACTCTGAATTTTTCTTCTCTCTTCAGAAGAGCAAGTATTAGTTAGCTTGTGATTTTTTTAAAAAGTTTTTCAAGTGCCTTCTAATATTCTTCTTTTTATTTCTATTCTTTCTTCTCTTTAAGTTTGTGAAGAGGTTTCACCATATAACTGAAGTTCTTAAAAAAAATTGGTAGAAATTTGCAAACCCTAAGAAGCTTTCCACTTCTTTTATTTTTGTAGGGATTTTTTATTTCTTGATCACCTTGATTTTATTGTTTTCTTCTTCTTTTCCAACTACTATCCCAACATGGATATTTTCTTGGCATTAAAATAATATTTTGACCATTTAAAGCAGAGGCTATGTTTCTTTGCCACCTTTAAGAAATGTATTGTCCTTTCTTCTAGTTTCTTTTCTGTTTTAGCAGATATCACAAAGTTGTTCATGTAATTTGCCAGTATTTCTTCATATAGTAGCTCTCAAAATATACTGTTCATCATTCTTTGAAATGTTTCTGGCAAATTACATAATCCAAATATATCACTTTGGGTTCAAATAGTCCTTTATTTGTCAAGAATGCTACTTTCCATTCATTGCCTTCTTGTTATAGTATACTTGGACACTAACATTTTTCTTAATTTAATATTTCTTTTTATTTTTATTTTCTTTGACAATGAAGAGGTATGTGATTGTGGTCATATGACATATCACATGATGTGATGTTATAGACTTAGACTTGGTAAGAGTTGGCTAGAAGAGGCTAAAAAATGACATCAAGACATATATATATAGTATAATATCCTTATGAAAGACATAAGGTTGACACATAGTGAAAGCATGAATATTAGGGTAGGGCTATTTATCATCAGCATGGACCATGAGGTCTTTGTATAAATAGTATAGGAATACAGTGGAGACTTCTTGTCAAGTTCTCTTGTGATCCTTACTTGATATCCACCTTAAGATTTATTGCTTGTGTTACTATTGGTCCTTTGACTAGTGGTTGCTACAATACTTCTTTGATTTGTACATTATTATAACCCCAGATAAGATTCAATTTGTTAAAGTATTTTATTTCCTTAAGTGTCAGGTGTGGTTCATACCAGGAGTGAAAGTCTGCAAGATAGACTTGTAGAATGATCTTGGCTTCAGCTTATGTACTATGCCATTTGTCTACTATGTGGTTGTAACTTCAGATAAGAGAAATAAGTCCAAGATAGGAGTGAGTACTAATGGGTATGTCACTGTTGAATACCAGAGATTAAGTTCAATAAAAGTTATCTTTGTTGATTATCAGACTAACAAATTACAATGTAACTACTAGTCTTATATACAAGTACTAACTATAGAAGATGCTCAGGGTTTCAGTGATATAGCCTTTATTGCCCTAAGCAGAGGTTTCAGTGTTGAGACACTGACAAGAGTACAACTCTGCTATAGAAGACTGAGTTGGATAGGAGTATCTCCATCATAGAAGATAGAATATTCAGACTGTTACATCACTGCTATGAGAGTGCATTGTGAGAAAGGTAGGCTTGTAGATTAGATGTTACAAAAACAGTACCACTGTGGGAATATATTTTCCAATCAGATAGACTTAGCATATGACAGTATTTCCTTCTTAGGACTGAGCTTTCAAAGTCCTATTGAATTTATCTGAAGAATCTCATAATGGTGCCTAGGTCAACAATATATAAACTAAAAAGAAAAGTTTTTGCCTTTTCTTCTATATCACCATGTCTTCCCCCATTCCCTCTGACATCTTCCAAAATGATACCAAGATGCTTGAAGAGCAGTGTTGTGAAATGCAGTGAAAGCATGAAGAGGAACAGTATCTCCTAGCTTATTTAGAAGAAGCAGTGGAGGCCCATCATATTAAGCATATGGCTCAGAAAGCAAGAAAAGAGGCAGAGATCAAAATAAGGGAGGAGGCTAAGAAGAGAAGGCTTATGGAAAAGAAGAAGAAGAAAAAATGGATAGAGTATTTCTAACAACTCTGAAATGAGATACTGGCAGAGGATACCATCCTGCTGGGGAATACTGAAGAATCTCAAACTGTGGAATATAAACACAAGAAGGCTACCATAGAAGACAAGAAGAAGCAATGGTCTTCTAAGAAGGCTAAAGAGAAGAAACTAGAAAAGTACCATGGTGATGCTAGGATTAAGATAGAGGGTGATAACCTTTATAAGAGGTGTGTGCATGTTGGGCAAGATTGCCTAGTACACAATTCAAGGTGGATAAACAAGTTTCTTCTTTATTTCTTCTCTTTAATAATGATTCCTTCATAGTTATTCTCTTACCTATACTGGATACATCACTATCAAGCAGCAGTATGTCCCATATACTAATACTAATATCCCAATTATGATCCCCACCTATGGTGGGGTTCTAAATGTCATTGAAACAGTACTCTAAGACCTCATGGAAGAATACTAAGGTATAGAGAAGTCTCTCTGAGACTTGATAGAGAGCCAGAAGATGAATATAGCCCAGTTAAAGAGAATTGAGGCTGTGATTAAACAGAGGTAGGGTTTGAAAGAGGGTTTGTAGAGTGATGGGGAGAAGAGTGAGGATGAAAAAGATGGAAACAAGGAAGAGAGGTCTGAGGATGGCCTTAGAGAAAGTTAGGAGGAGGGGACTCTATCATTTGCCTCCTATTAGTGTAATATTTTTGATTTGTTGTTTTTTTTAATTTTTAATTTGTTTTTTGTTGTGTTTGATAGTATGAGTAAGAAAATTAAGAGGTTGAAATGAAAATAAAGTCTGAAAGTTTGAAAATAAAACTCTGTAAGGAGTATATAAAAGCTAGGGTTAAATGGAAATAAACAGATTGAATGTACTAAGAAAATAATAAGGAATCCCCATCAAAAAGTACATGGAGGCAGAGGGCAAGTGCAATAGCATGATTAGGACAAAGGGAGTGGACTGGACTTGGTGGGATATACAATATGGAAATTGGATACTAAGTCAGCAGTATGAGTGAGTTTTGATGTGGGAATTCACTCAGATTCATCTTCAGTATCTTCATACCCTAGCCATATCACCTTATACAGGAGCTTGCATATCCATTGGCAATCAATTTTGAAGTTTACTATCTGAGAAATTTTATATTCAGGTTCTCTATCGATTATTACTGGAGCAGAGGCTGGTTGTGTTCTCTTAGTGAAAGAGTTGGACATAGCAGGTTTGAGTATAGACACATGGAAAACTGGATGAAAAACTCTGGGAGACAGAGGGCAAACAATAGTGTACCAGGCTGGAAGATAATTTTGTAGGGTTTAAGATATTTTTCAGAGAGCTTCTTTAAAGGCTGAGTGGTTTGGAAGAACTGAGCCTTAACAAAGACTTTGTCCCTACTTTGAAATCAGGAGCAGAGGAATGTTGCGCATCAGCAGATTTCTGATAATACTGTTGGGCTGTAGAGATTTTAGCTTTGAGAATACTCTATAACTTATCAAGATCTACAGCAAAATTGCAGGCTTAGGAGAAAGCAATATCACATTTAGAGTGAATAGTGATATTTGAATGACATTCCTTATTAGTGAAGAATGAAGAGACACTAGTAATAACACTCAGAGCATTATTGTAAGTGAACTCTACAAGAGGTAGGAGTTTGGACCAGTTGTCTTGCTAGTAATTACAATATACATGGAGGTATTGCTCAAGGGTCTGATTCATGTGTTTAGTTTGTCTATTACCTTTGGGATGGTAATCTAAAGTGAAGTAAAGCTGTATGTCTAAAGCAGTGTCTAAAGAATGGTATAAGGTTCAATATAAACTCCAAGCCTCTGTCAGAGATGATATAGGAAGGAACATTATGTTTGGAGAACACATGAAGGATGAACATACATGCTAAGTTTACAGATGTAATGGTATTATGGGCAGGAATAAAGATTATCTGCTTGGTAAGCCAGTTAACTATGACCAAGATAATGTCAAATCTGGAAGATAATAGGAGTTTCTCAATGAAGTTCATAGAAATAGAATTCCATAGTCGTTTGGGGATAAGAAGTTGTTTGAGAGATCTGTAGAGCTTGTAATGTTGTGGCTTGAATTGCATATAAGTAACATAGAACTTGCAGAATTGTTGTACATCAGCATAAAGGCTAGGCCAGGAATATACATAGCAAACTAGTTCCAGTGTTTTATTTTGATCATAATGTCTAGTAAGAATATGATTATAATTATACTGGAGAACACATGTGTGGAGATTACTAGCAGATAGTATATAGATTCTGTTATTAAGAAGAAGAAGACTATTTGGGTTCTTAGCCTATTAGCCATCTGCAAAGATGTATTTTGTAGCAATTATGTCATTAGGGAGAGCTGAAAGAATGTCTTAGTATAGAGTGTCCAAATCAACAGCTGTAGCTGCATAAAGAAAAGAAAAAAGTAGAATAGTAGCTTGTACAAAAACTGTAAGTTGTTCTTGAGTGAAGATTGGTTTGAAGTTGTGAGAGTTGACTGTGACATAGCCAGTATTCCCCCCTTTAGAATAAATATTTCACTGTCTAGTGAGAGTGTCTGGTTTGGTGCCAAGATGACCAGGACAGAATCTGATAACAAGATTGAACTAAGAAAGGCATTCAGACCACTGCACTTACCTCTAGATCAATACCTTGGTAGTAGAAAAATACTCAAGGTTTTTATGATCCATAACAATGTCAATGGGATAAGCCAGACCTTCTGAGTAGTGTCACCAAATTTTGAAAGCTTCAAAAATGGAAAGCAATTTCTTACTATATATATTGTAGTTCAACTCTACCACAGTAAAAGTGTGAGAGTGAAAGGTGATCGGATGAACTTCATTTTTTTCATTAACAATGGAAAGGATTACAGTGAGAGCATAGTCCAAAGCATTGGTTTCTATAATAAGTTGAGCATCAGAAATTCAATGAGTGAAAATAGGAGCAGAGATAAATACCTTCTTGAGAAAGTTGAAAGCATCACAATAAGAGGAGTTGAACTTCCAGAGAATGTCCTTCCAGATGAGGCATGTTAATGAAATAACAATGTCTGAATAGTTGAAGATAAACTAGCAATAGAAATTAGCAAAACCTAAGAAGGATTGAATATCTTTGACTTTCTTGGGGTCTGGTCAGTCTTGAATAATTTTCACTTTGTTGTTGGACATGGTAAAACCAGAAGGAGAAAGGATGTGTCCCAAGTACTCTATTGACTTGGAATGAAATCCACATTTCTTTTCTTTGGCATAAAGACCAGTCTTGTGAAGACACTTAAGTACTTCTTTAACATACTGGTGGTGTTCAAACATGTTATTTGAGTAGATAAGTATATCATCTAAATAGATCATGACACAGACATCCAAAATGTCAGAGAAAATGTCATTCATAAATTGCTAAAAGGCTGTAGAAGCATTAGTAAGACTGAAAGACATTACAGACCACTCAAATGATTTGTAATGTGTCCTAAAAGTAGTCTTTCATTTATCACAGTTAGTAATGCAAACCAAATGGTAAGCTAAGCATGGTGAAGATTTATCTTTGAATAAACCTAAGCTTTGTGAGATAAGTCCAGCAGATTGGAGATAAGCAGGAGTAGATAGCGATCCTTTTTGGAAATGTAGTTAAGGTCACAGAAGTTGACATAGAGGTGAAGTGAACCATTTTTTTTCTTAATGAATAAGACTGGTGCACTATGCAGAGAGAAGATACTGAAAGAGAGTATATAAGGCCAACTGGAGGTTGAGCACCTTCTTCCAGATTGATTTGAAGGTTATAAGACCAATAAGGAGCAAAAACTTCAGCTTTGGTTTTATTGAAAATGTTGGTGAATTTGTGATATTTGGAAGGGACATTAGAAAGGTTAGAAGCCTCTGTAAGTTTTGTGGAGTTTGTCTGAATATCTGAAGAGTAAAGACAGAGTTTGAAATTGCTAGAGCCCGGAAGTTTTGATGTGTGCAAAAATACTGCAGCACTAACAATAGCATTATAAGGTTGCTCAGAGGTAGACATAGAGGTCTCAGATACAAATATGAAAACCATGGAATCTGATGATTGTAGAAAGGTGTCAAGAGATGACAGAGATGCCAATAGTGTATTGGCTATAACATGAGAGAGAGCAAGATTTTTCTGCAAAGATAGATGGAAGTTTATTGATCTATTTATCCAGTCAATCAGTGGATTGTATTATGTGAGCTAGTTGTATCTAAGGACTAAAAAATAGAAAGAATCAAGTGGAGTAATATAAAAGTCCAGATTCATATGATCACTAGTAGGAAAAATTATGGGTAGATTAGCAATTTCAGAGATGGTGCTATTTGATAAACCATCAAACAAGTGGAGGGCAACTGGAGAAGTTGTAGATATTTTCAAGTGGTGAATATCCACAAATTTCAAGTCTACAAAACAATGAGTAGACTCAGAGTCAATGAGAGCTCAGAATAGGATTTTATTAAGATGATCCTGACTAAGAATCAATGTCAGGCGCGGTTCACACCGGGGTGGAAGTCTGCAGAATGGACTCGGAGATGAGCGGACTTGTGGAATGACCTTGGCTTCAGCTTATGTGCTGCACCGTCTGTCTGCCACGTGGTCGCAACTTCAGATGAAGGAGAGGAAGTCCGAGTGGAAGTGAGTGCTGAATGGTGTGTCACTGTTGAACACCGGAGATCGAGTTCAATAAGAGATTATCTTCGTCAATTATCAGACTAGCAAATTACAGTGTAACTACTAGTCTTATATACAAACTGATAATATAGGAGATGCTCGGGGTTTCAGTGGTAA
>Ga0157364_1006329_pt1 | contig 12147 bp, 5 predicted proteins | sample AttsexASBM2_FD_111476 | JGI IMG/M metagenome (GOLD analysis project Ga0157364, IMG submission 111476) | Fungus gardens microbial communities from leaf cutter ant in Ribeirão Preto, State of São Paulo, Brazil - Atta sexdens ASBM2 | ecosystem: Host-associated > Fungi > Mycelium > Unclassified ...
AGAGAGAGAGAGAGAGAGAGAGAGAGAGAGAGAAATGGATTAAAAAAAAGATAGAACAGAATGAGAAAGGAAAGTAAATGTCAGAAAGAATCAAGAGAGAGTGGAACGGATTCACCCGGAAGCCACCATGTTTAGTGTACCGTTGAAGTGAGTAGAAAATATGGTAGGAGCGTGATGGAATATACGGTGCTGCAAACTAGTATTGTACTGCATTATTGTGTGTATGATGTATATGTACATACAGTGCATTATAAATGGCGGGACCAATCAAAGAAGAGAATCACTATCCGCTCCACTCTCTTTTTTTTCTTTTGATTCTCTTCTTGATAAATGTCCTTCTTTCTCGCAAATATTTGTTAAAATTAATACGAAATTATTACCCTGCAAATACAATTACAGCTCATGTCCAGATTGTTACTAGAAGATCTCTATATCTTGCCATTTCTGAATGCGCGAAATTTTAGCCATCACATTCGTAATTTATTAAATTCTTCTCATTTGAAAACTATTATAGCCTCGGCATTTTCGTATTAGACTTTCCGTCCTAAAATGTTACAAAGAATCTGTCTTTAAAATATCGTCAATTTTGGGATTGTATATAAAGAAATTGTATGTATAGATATTATATTGGTAAATGTATCATTAGATCCACGGGTAATAATTTTATAGTTTAACAAGACAATTTCGTGTGGAAAAAATGTTAGAAGCGCGCGAATCCGAAAAAAGTCATTTCACTGTACTGAATCATAAAAAGCTGAGGACCGGACGCGCAGGCAAATTCCTATTCTTTCATCCCGAGTCCACGGAATTAAACGATTCTATTCGGCCGTGAGAAATAGCCACTCGGGGATTCTCTATCAAGAAGCAGTCAGACTCGAATTTAAAAGGACTTCTTCTTTCGCTGGGCGAATCCTCCTTCGCAAATTGGTTATTGCTAGAATAGAATATCGGATGAACATCGTATTCTTTTCGATTCTTTTTTTTTTTTCGATTTATTACTTCTCTTTACGTTTGACAAACAAAAATAAACAACAAAACTAATATCAAAGTTATCCTAACACGTATTTAGAATTCAATCGAATTATAAATCAAAATTTGAATATATATTCGTGATAATTGATGGGCAGTATTTTTTTTTTCGTAACATCGAAACTTTTACTCGTCGAAATTACATCGGTATTTTCATTCCCGCTTTAAATACCGTCAACACTTAAATAAAGTTCACTCGAACAGCTCGTTTGACTGCCTTTTATTCAAACTTTTCACTTCTCCTCTTCAACCATTCTGAACTGGCATTCCGATTTCTTTTTGATTTCCCTCTTCGCCGATTCGCAGTTTTGGAGCACCGCGGCTGAGGAATACCCGAGTGCATACGGAATGACTAAAACGGATTACTGGCGACCCACCGTTCTCTTCTTTGTCCACCCGACGAATAAAACTTTAAAAATCCTCGACCACTCTCATTCACTGTGAAAACCGCAGTACCAGGGGGTTCTTCCGTCGCCCGCCACCAGCTCGATGCTTTATGAGGGGTTTACTTTATAGACACGAACGAGGTATTAGGACGAAAGACCGGTATTAGACTGAAGACGCCGCTAGAATGCGGACGAAAGGAAGGGACAAATATATGTGCGTACATACAGCGAGAGGAAAATAAAGATAGAACGCGTTTAAGAAGCTTTCTCTCATTTTACTGTTTCTCTCCCTTTCTCTCTTGTTATGTCTAGAACAGCTAGAGAAATAATTTTAGACACGTTCTATTTTGATCGTATACGACCTGTGAGGCGCTCATCACAGAGTCCTCTGGTTTCGTCCATTCGCAAGCGTCAAGTAATCGCCAGTGAAACGCCAAGAAAAATTTCTTGTCGATAACGACATTCTCAATCCTGACATCGTCTGATTCCTCCGCCTCCACTTCGCCTCTTTTTTTCAACGTCGTTCGATGCGGTCTTACTTCGGCGTCGCCTCTTGAATCGACGCAGAAATCCTACCCCCGATATCCGCCCCCGTCACTGTCCGTTCCACCACCATAGAGTCCCATTATAGCCCAAGAAAATTTATCGCCGAAGGTCCTTGATCTCCCTCGCCGCCTCTCCCCGCCGACCTCACCTGTTCGCGGCGGAAAATACCTGGATTCAAGTAACTCGTAAATCGAACTAGCCGTGTAATAAAGTCGTACCGTGACGTTCTCCGCTCTTTCGGAATTTCCGCACCTTGCGACTTTTTGCTATTGTGCGCCGAGCGAAATCTTCGAGTTTCTAGGTGCGAGACGTTCTTACATGACTCCCTCCCCCCTCCCCCCTCCCGGCCACTTAATGGTGAGCTAGATCCGACATCGTCTCGGTGATAAATCTTTTCGAATTTTCGTGTAAACTACGTAATTGTAATTATGCGAATAATTAGTATCTTGATTTCTTGTTTTTAGATTAGAACAACACTGGCTCAAGCCAGTTTATCTAAATTTTGTTTTAAAAAATATACAAAATTTTTTTAATTTAAAATTTACTATTTCAGAATATCGTTTACATAATTTTTTAACTTTCTTAAAATGTTTTCTTAACATATTTTAAACATCATTTAATTTATTATATTTAAAATATTTAATGATTATGATTTAAAATATTTAATGATTATGATTTATAATTATAAATTAAAAAAGTTAAAAATAAAAAATTCTGTATTTTGAACTCTACGATAAAATTTCACGCACATTTTGCATATTAAATTTTAACAACATATTTTTCGATCATTTTAATATTTTTTCATTTGATTAAATATATAACAATATATTTATAATATATATTCATAATATCTATAATTATCTATAATTAATAATTACAAATTAATAATTACAAAAAAAACAAACTCGCTAAAGAAGTAAATGAACAAGAAAATATTATTAGTAATGTTTGTCACAATATTATAATTATTATGAGATAATATAATTATAATTTTTAATTCATTTCAAAGAAACTCCTTTTAATTATTTTAATTGAACTCCCAGCTAAAGATACATAATGTTAAACAGAAAAATTGTAAAAAGAAATAATATAACAACAAAAATAATAAATCTTTCTTCTCATGTATTTATTAAAGTAAATTCTTTCTCTGGATTTTACTTCGAGAAAAGATTTACTAGAACATAGAGCTGTCGAAAAGATACTTTATATATAATTTTTCAATTAGTTCCTTTGTAACTTCTTGCTCTCTTGCTTAAAGTATTGAGCACATTTTTAAACGAAGTCCCTGTTAGGTCATCCAGTCCGAGAAAATTTGTACATCAGAGATGTTCTTCATTCTTGAAAACGTAAAGTATCGATGCTGCTCCTCTGATGAAATATCGATACTTGACTTTTAAGAGTAAATGGAACCTTTCGCGCGATAGCGTCATATGAAATTCCCGAAGGACCATCGGCAGTTGTATCGATTTAACGTCCGACCACGTATGCTCCGTTAGTTGTCATATGCGTGTCAGGTGCTCGCCTTATCTATTCGCAATCTCGCTCATATTCTTCTCCGGAACGTATGAATTTTTCAGTACTGTCGTCGCAAGATTCTTCCCTCGTTCCTGCTACGAGAGAAGTAGTAAAAATTCTCCGCGGGGGGGACAGAATGCTTGGCGCGCCTGCATTAAATTATTATGACCCAAGATTTGCCGTTTCTCACCGCGTTTATTTCGTAATCGCGGAATCTTCGATCAATTTGTACTTTCGCGTCCCGCAAAGGAATGTGACCGCGGTTTTCATTTCCTCCTCAGAAACCAATCGTAAACCGAGCAACAAATGAGAAATAGCATTGATAAACGGCGATGTTATTGCTAATGTATTGAATTGTCAATGTACAAACTTATTGATTTAAAAAAAAAGTCTTTACCTTTGTCATAATTTCTTTACTTCTCCAATTCTTCCAACTGTAAAATAATGAAAGATTTTTCTAGCAAGAAAGAGAGAGAGAGGTATTTTTTAAAATCAAATTAGAAGATTGGCTATGTAGCTGACTCACTTCTAAAAACACTACTTCAAACGAACCACGATAGGTGTTAAATTCTGCGGGTAATCACTCTTTTTTTCCTTTTTTTAAAACACCGATTTTCGTGCAGTACGGTCGTTTCTCGTGCGTGTTTTTTTTCCGGTAGGAAACGCTCGCTGACGGCATATCTTGCCGAGGGTTCGTGATAATCGGGTCGATTTATGAGTCAAGATGGGAAGTTATCGCGGTACTAGCAAAGCAAAACGTTGGCAGCTTTATCGGTCTCGAATCCTCTCTCGTGAACTCAATGGAACTTTAGGAAGAACGTTTGGTAGATTTAGCCGCCCGCTCAGCGTCGTTAATAATTGATACATCTATTAACTCGCGCGCTGTATTTAACTGTGATAACGGCAATATTACGTGTTAAATAGAACGTTCGCGTGCGGTACGTGCTTCAGACGAAGTGTCGTAAAGCTTCCTCTACATAATTTAAAATCGCAAAATATAAGTTTGTAAACGTAAACTCAAATTAAAGATTTGTGTTTTGCGAATAGCAACTTATATGTATAGAATGGATTAGAGATTCCACATCATTTAGATAACTTCTAATTTGTCATATTTTATAGGACCTGTTTAAGATAAACAATATGAGAGAGAGAGAGAGAGAGAGAGAGAGAGAGAGACATAACTGCTTAAGATAAAATGAGATGCGTAGATCTCATTTTATCTCTTGCATAATCTATCTAATTTATCATATTCTGTCTTGAAAAACATGGCAGATCAAACATATGGTGTCCAATCTCTTACTTAAAGATCTCTAGACTGCACTACACTGTCACGTTAACTTCTGAGCTGCGACGACTAATCATCTGCGTTGACCAATGATAAAACAGCAAAGAGTAGTGGGAATGAATTTTATATTTCGTCATTTATCAGCAAAAAGTTACCCTTTCAATAAGTTTTCGTGATATGGAAAATATCAGAAGCACAGTTTCTCTAATCTGACTTAAATTAAAATGTCAACACTTTAAAATGTCAATACTATCGCAGTTCAGTTTATTCATTTGCGTATGTGTGTGTTTTGCGTGCGGTGCATCATTCTCTTCTGTATTTATGAACTACATTTTGTGAATTATATAGAAGCAACCTAACTCGTAGCTAAGTTCTCGGTGGTCGGTTTAATTCGTACAGACACCAAATAGCGTTCTTTTTTTGTCGGGTAAGGCAAGCCATTTCGCGTGTTGGGGCAGAAAGACGCGGCTGATTCGCGTAATTCGAGCAAATTGCACAATAATGCCGGCGGAATATTCGCCGAGGGATCTTAATGGTATTTTTATCGACTTTCTTTCCAACGCTGCGGCGACTGCCTTCGTGTGGCTGTCTGAAAAAAAAAAAATGTCATGGGATTTACCGCGAGGGGAAGGAACCCTATTTCTCCTTTATCCCTTCATACACATTATGTAACGCATTTTTTTTTAATGAACTTTATATTAGTTCTTACATTAGTTATTCAAATTAATTTCCCCTATGTGTGTATTCGCCTCTTTTAATCGTAGGCATAAGGGCGCAAAATTACCATTGCACCCTCTTCGGCCAAACACCTCGCCTCGCACATTCTGCCCTGACTACTGTCATTAAATGCAAATTTCGCACGGCCGGTAGGGCAACTAGAGACCAAAGTTTAAACCGTATTTAGTGAAGCGTTCTTGCTGATTAGAAGCGGAACAGGTGTATTTCCAGAAGTAGTGGTATATGATTATCGCGATGAATACCAGAATTCACCGCGGACTTGACGCTTACAATTGTCTACATAAATATCTCAATCTACTGAGTGCTTTTCATTTAGTGATACAAGTCAACACAAGCTTCATTCTATCTTTCTCGATATTCAGTGGAATGACAAAGATAGAATGAAACTTGCATCGACTTGTCATCACCAAATGGGAAGTATTATTGTAGCTTCCATTCATTTCCATTCATCATGTATTTATACAATCTACAAATAGTAATCTTTGGAGGATCGGAGGCCTCTTTAGGGACTCGACAGTGATCCCACCTTTTTTGTCAACTCAATCCTATAACATTGACAAAAAAGTTCTATCCCTTAAAATAAAAATGTCGATCAAAAACATGCCGGTCCTCAGAAGGTTAAATAAAAGATTCTCCTTTTTTGATAAAACAAAAAATTAATTCATCGGAAGACAAATGTCATATTAACAAACAGTTAATAATATTATTAATATCCAGCGAGCTGAGTCAATCTTTATTAGTGTAGATTTTCGGACTAATTGCTTCCATGGGAAGAATTATTAGGTTAATTCCCGCTTACGTCAGCGAATTATATATAATAGTCGTCTTTTGTGATACATGCAATCCGATCTTCAAACACACGATATTAAAATGAACGTGTTGCATCGCTCCATACATTGAGAGTCACAAATGCGTAATATTAGCAGATAAGCACTTTTTGAGAAAAAAAGAATGGAAAAAAACATTCGTAAATTTATCTGCGTATCGCGAACTTCATGCAATAGAAAGAATAAGCGCATTATCTCAGTGTAACATAGTTAACAAGAACATTCCGAACATTTTCATTTTATTTAAAGAATTCTTCGTATATCGTAAATAATTATTTAGAGATATCTCTAGACATATGATATGACGTTATCGGAAGTTTTATGTAATTTTTTTCGCATTTAATAAGATTTCAATGACGCTCAGCGTCCTGTCAGCGTTTTTTTATCGCTCTTATAAAGAGCACTCTCGCGTCTCTTTCGCAATTTCTTTTTATCAATTTACCGCCGTCACACAGTCGGGACGATCGACTGATATCATATTCGCCGGTGTTATATTAGCTCACACGACCTCCTTGACTGAATGTGACCAGGGCGTGCACGACGACGAGGCGTCCGCTTCTGTAAAACTCGTCGTGCGCAAGCGGATTCTTTTTCCATCGCGGCTTCTTGCGAGCTGTGAATTTTTGTTCTTTGTGTCTTTCGATAAGAATTCTTTCTCGCGAATTCTTTCTTTGGAAAATTTCTAGTGCGTCAGCGCGCAGTCATCAATCTCATCGCGAGCCAGCCGGAGAACCCGTCAAGCTTCTTTCGCAACATTTGATGATAAGTCAACCAGCTCAAAAAATGCGATAAAATACGCTATAATGTACGGAGAAAATTGCTGGCATGCATCCACTTCTTTATGCTCTAATCTCTATATTCTATCTTAAGCCATATGTAAGTAGGTTAGGCTGTACACAACATTTCGCGATTTTTAAACCTCTGCGAAAGTCTATTTATTTCATCTCTGTGAAATCGTAAAAGCTAAAATTACGATACCCTCCGATAGAAATTACAATTAACTTTAGAAATATTAATCAACAGAAATGTTGTACATAAATAAATAATTATTATATATATAAATGTAAATGAATAATTATAATAAATAATAATTGATAGACTGCGTTTGATTAAGTACTCACTTTAAACATCATTTCATCCTTGTTGTTTATCAAATATTAAACAAGGATTAATGATAGTTACAAACACTGTAAGTCAAATCGAACGCAACCGTATTTTGATTACCCATTCTCCAAAAAGTTGATTATCCATTCTCCAAAAAGTTTCTAAAATTCTTAATACATTAAAAAAAAATGATTAAATGTTAATACATTAAATAAAATGGGATGTCAAAAATAAGAGAACTTCACATGTGAAAACCGAAAATATCTGTTTAAATCACATACGATTTGGCAATGGTACCAGGTTCGGGATTTTAGACGGCGATCTTGCAGCGTCCATATGTAATCCAGGCTATCCGTGGGCAGCTCCGTACTGAAACCGTCGCGTCTCCGCAAACTAGTTTATGCTGAGAACCACGCAATAAATTATCATGAACAGCCCCTCTGGGATCGCTTTTCGCGATGTATAATGCGCCGGAAAGCACTTTACGCAAATGAGAAGAAAACGCGCCTCCCATTTCGCCTCCTCGAAGAAGAAAATCGATTTTTGAAAGGCGAATCCCGGACATCTTTTCCCTCTTTTCATTCCTTTCGATTATCGCTGGTCTGCATCAAATGTATTGCTCTTCTGTGTCTAATGTATTATATGCTTTATTTCCACATAAATCTAGCCCTCGGTGACGGAGGATGAGATAGAAAGAAAGAAAAAAAGTGAGATAAAGGTTACTCGAATCTTATTTATACTTCTTATTGCTCGACTTAGAGGAATTTAATTCCCAGAGTAGAGAAAATATCTCCATTCGTCTATCGATTGTTTGACTCTCCCCTCGCGTGCTGAACATATTTATTCGCAGCTTTTAATGGAAATACAGACATTGCATTATACAGACGATTTTTCATCCTTCCCCTCGCCTCATCTCGCCCCTTTCTCATCGCTTCGAATACGCGAACGAGAATAAAGTATAGCCGCAGCCGCGGAATGCAATCGTCCATGACGCGATTACCTGCGGAAATCTTGTCGAATCATCAGGTGGTTCACCGTGTGACCGCGCCAGGGTACAGTTTACGCGTGTTTGTCGTCGTAAGCCTAATTGTAAGCCGGTTAATTATAGCGTACGTTTATTTGCGTACACTCGCTTACCCACCTGCATGCCCATTCACGCAGGTCCGCCTAGCATTGCGTTTCGACGAAGATCGGTAATCGTTTATCACCGCATAGAGATTTCATTATACGAGGTCAATCGATAATGACATTGAATGTACGATGAACCGTCATCATCAATTGTCGGTGCAGGTTACAAAGTATCTCTCCTCTCCTCTGTCTCTTTCTCTCTATATTTTTCTCTTTCGCTCTGCAATCGGTTGCGTTAACGAAGTCAATTAAGCGCGAGATGGGTCCGATTGCATTTTATGACGTAGAAATCTTCGGCGAGAGCGTATCGGTCCTCTCTGCTCACAGATTTAGCGAGATAATTCGATCGATCGATTCTCTCTTTGCTAGTACGACCATCCCGACAGCATTCGCGTTGCATTTTCCTTCTCCCCCTTTCTACTTCTCCCCCGCATTTCCCCCTTTTGCTTGCAAAGCGTACGCCGGGCAATCTCATAAAGATGAAAGCGATTTCTCGATGTTAGCATTTTAATTTAATCCTCTTACGCGCGGAAAACGGCAAGTAAAAATGTTTTGCGGAATGTCTTCCGACTCTACCGTTTCGCTCTCTTTATCAAAAGACTTTACAGATACGAATAGTTTAACGCTTGTCTTTCCGGACGATCCTCGTCGACCCTGTATAATTGTTAATTGAAAGTTATGATACGTAGAGTTCGTAAATTGCCTCAGTATATGATTTAAATTAAATTTTTTAATTGCTTTTCTAATCGCTTAATCAGTTTAATATATTTGCCTATTGTTAAATTAATCACGTAAATATATATGCGAAAATATATTTTGATGATAGCGTACATAGAAAAACGATTTTGCTCAAGTATCTATATATAATGAGCAATGCTGCAAAAGTTTCGATATCACAATAATCAGTTTGAGCATCCTCCATAATTATTTCGTAATTATGATAGTCTAATGAAATTATTTTCAGATCTGTATCTAGCTAAGTCTTTAGATAACTTTAACAAAATTGTTCTTATCGTGTACCAATCAACGTTAATCGAATTCACTCAAACGCTTTATAAGTTAACGAGAGTTGGCTCTTCTTTTATCTCGCTGACACGGCACCTCTTGACAGACGAGAGGAAGAGGCGTGAAGTGGATGGAGTGCTTCGGGGTCCAAATGTTAGCCTTCTTATCGAGAGTCAATGACGTTTAAAATAATATTCTGGACTAGATACCTCGCATTGGTCGTTTATCTCGAGCCGCAGAAACTCAATTCTATCCACCAATGAAGTTATGGAAGTTCGCGCCGGTTAGAATAGCGACGCAGGAGCGACGCGCGGAGTTGCCGCGAGAAACTATCGCGCACTGAACGATGTAAGGCTAGTTGCTATTATCCACTGTGTGCGAAATCGATAATCCGTTTCGCTCACAGGAACACATAGATTCGAGCTTCCTCGTAATTCACCTAATTAGTCGGCGAATGTTGCTCCATGCAATTGTGGCTCTCCGTTGATTGGAAACGTATGCTTATTGCGCGTGTTCTTGCAAAGTGCACACGCGGAAAAAATAATTTTGCTGAAGTATCTATAAATTTATCTAGATATAGATCTGAAAATAATTTTATTGGACTATCAAAATACAATAGTAATATAGGATTCTCAAATATGAGCAATGTTGCAAAAAATTTTAATATAAGGAACCAACTTGAGCGTTTGAATGTACACTAATTTTAAATCCTACATAATAATTTTTATAGTCCAATAAAATTATTTTTAATATTTAAAAGTTTTAGATATTTCAGCAAAATTGTTCTCTCCATACACACATTGAAAAAAAAAAATATCTTAATTTTAAAGAAATATTTCTTTGCTCGTATTAAAAAAAAATATTTTTTTAGATCAATGAAAATTTCTTTATAAGATATTGTACATTCGGACTTAAATTATATTATCAATTATTATAATTGGTTTTTCCTTCTTTATGACGTTTCAATCTTCTATTTTTTATTTTATCCGTTTGAAGATAATAAGTCAATGCAAGATAATAAGCAATAAAAAAAATTAAATTATGAAAGTATTTGTATTTCGTGTTATTTTACTTCCTTTTGCATTCATATTGAAAGTACTTAGGCACGTTTGCTGTTCGTTCATTGTTCATTCGTTTGATATATATATCTATTTTAATAGCTCTTAGATTCGACGTTCTTACTCACGAAACACAGGGAATACTCGAAATAATGTTATTTGAGCAGGAAATGGAGCCTTGATATAGTACTGGCGACTGATTTTCATAGAAATGTGGATTCATGTAATTTCGTAAAACGACCGGTTCACATACATTCTTTTACTTTAGATAGTCTAGACGTTGTATGACTCAAATACTTTAACTGCGTGAATTTCGTTATTGTTAATATTTAAAGTCTCATTTTCTTGCAATTATCTTAACAGTGTGTTTAGTTTTTATTTTCCTCTTTTTTTCCATTGTTTTTTTTTTAACGAAAGTTCTCCGCGTATCCGCCGAGGTAATAGCGGTGATACGTATAAATGTTTCATGATGTTACCTCCGGATCTCCCGGCCGCCGCAAAATTTGATTAACGAATCCCCTGAATTTTCTCTACCGGGAACATCACCGTATCTGAAGTTTCGTATGACGGCTCTACGACGAATTATTAATGGTGCCGTAGAATTACCAGTGTTTCACACGATTCTCCAATGGTTGCCTGCAACGAGATTCATTCGTTGAATCGCATCTACATATTTCGCACGTTTTGCTCCATGGAGACCGTCGAAAGCGAGGGAGAAAGAAAGGGAACAAAAGAGAGAGAAAGTGTTGAAAAAGGAAGGATACAGCACGCGTATGTCATTTCGCGTAGATTATAATTCCATCGACATACGAAATATATGAAATAAAATTACGAGCCGCGCGCGCGATATATTCTGAGGCGCGTTTTATCGATCAGGATATGTTGCAACTGTGGCGCTAATTGCAATTGACGATTAATAATTAACACCTACGTCCGTAATCCGCTGCGAAATAATGTACCGCTCGTTGCCGTGAGAGACGGCCGATGCAACAAAAAACGATAGCGCGATACGACATTGCGTCATTTTGGAGATTTGTGCATATCATTAAAAATCAGTACTCAATATATATGTATATATATTTTTTTTCAAACGACCAGTTTCTAATGTATCGCGTAACAATGTAAATTAAAAAAAAATAAATATAAAATAAATATAAATGGCATATTTCGCATTTTTATTTATTTATTTATTTATTTGTTTATGCACATCTTATTTATCTTTTATTTATATTCACATTTTTATTACTTTTTTATAATAATTATTCATTTTTTATTTTTACATTTACTTTACTGTTTAATTGTTCATTTTTTTTTATTTTTATATTATTTCAAAATAAAAAATAAAAAATTCTTAAATTAATTTCTTATGTTTCATAATTGATATACGCAATTTCATGAAATGTAACATAGCGTTAATTTGATCTTGTTCTGATCAAAATTAAAAGACTTTTATTATGAATGATCAGTTGTATTGTTTCTCTCTCTCTCTCTCTCTCTCTCTCTCTCATCATGTTTTCACACACACA
>Ga0157364_1006330_pt1 | contig 12146 bp, 8 predicted proteins | sample AttsexASBM2_FD_111476 | JGI IMG/M metagenome (GOLD analysis project Ga0157364, IMG submission 111476) | Fungus gardens microbial communities from leaf cutter ant in Ribeirão Preto, State of São Paulo, Brazil - Atta sexdens ASBM2 | ecosystem: Host-associated > Fungi > Mycelium > Unclassified ...
CATGCCGTTATTAAAGATAACAGTTACTTTGAACACGATTACGTTCGCGTAGCAGTCTATAACGTAATTCTGAGTAGCTTTTTCTACCAATTCCATCTTGTTCGTCTTTTCGCTTTAGCCTCTTTACAAATCGCGCGTTTCCGGTATTCCGATTTCCGTGCTTTTTATCTCACGTAAACGAGTGGTTTCAGTGCTATTTATGCGCAGCGCAACCAGAACCGCCGCCCGTTACTGCGCGATTCCATTATTTTGCGGATCCACCGGCAGATTTGCAGTTAGATAAAGATGCCATTTTAGCCTGTTTTTGCCGTAATAATAATTTGGCCCGCTGCACTGTGCGCGTCGTCCGTTCTCCGTTATCCGAAATGCCGTAGCGTGTATAATTTTCGGTACAAACGCATCACACAGATTAGTGTGCCCGGCAGAACGAATGAAGGGCACACATTAAGGGATAGATGATAATTAATCAATTACATAAAAAATGATTAAACAAATCATTAATTTAGTGATACGCGTCGAGTCCAAAGTTAATAAATTTATCAAAATTTATTTCTTTAATTCTTTATTTATTTATTTATTTATTTATTGATAAAGAAAGTGCATCGTTCGTGATATATATCGAGTATGTGCGAGTTCAATATATCTGCTAATGAATAAGGCACATGCGAGCACACGAGACGCACATTCCCCGGAAGTAATTTCTTCAAAAAGTAATTTCTCCGAAAATGAGTCTTACCGGCTGTGTGTCCCTGTCACCAATCGAAAGACCCTTAAATTATCCAATAAGGACAATCCGTCACGCCTTCGACCGGTGGTCATTATCAGCAATTCCCACTTCGTGCAAGCTCGCCGCTGTGAGCGTCACGTTCGTTCTCACTCTCGCGAGAACGTCATGAAATTGTAGAAGCATTTCGTAATTTCGGCCGGGACGTGTAATGGCTCTTTCGCAGATCGCGCTTATACGAATAAACGATTAATGGGCGCATTAATTGGAAGAGATTTTTATCTTCCAATTTAAAAATCGTACACACATTTATACACACATATATATATATATATATATATATATATATATATATATAATCTATAAGAACAGAAAAATATTAGAAAATATCACAGATATAAAATCTCAGAGGCGTATAAAAAACTCGGCATCACAAGTGTAATTGCGCTGATCATTTGCTTCCCAGAGCGTGGAAGCTCGTTCGAGGAAATACGTGAATCACAGGAGTGATCGGGATCGTCTTGTTTTAGCCCGTAAAACGCAAAACTCCAAATAAAAATTCGAGGAATAATGCCGAGGAGTAATGCCGGTGAAAAAGATGGACGAAAATCTTTTCTTTAGCTCGAATACCCGGCCGCTCAAGAGATCATTATTTCTCAAGCTGGTTTGGAGGTCCGTCGGCGTCAGTGATCGTGATAATGACATAATTAGTCGGCGCGGATAACAATTAGCGATCTGCGGGTACGCATGGTCGTACGTGCATTCGCAGGTCTACGTGAAGGCGCGTGGCTCGATTTATATAAGTCGCCCATGGCATTAATGCTTTTGATCTTTTTCACCCTTTTATGTTTTCTTTCACGAAGGAGAGGCCGTCGTTAGTTACGCCGCCCGCGAGGAAACCTTCTCTTTCTTTTTTCTTTCTCTTGGTTTCAGTTACGTCGATAATAATCGTCGGGGAATAAAACCGATTATTCCCATTACGCGGCAAGTTATTATTCGTTAAATTCATATATGACCGACAATTATCTTCATCGGAGCACCGATGCAGAACTGCAACCGGGCCAGATTGCTTACATCCTTAGGCCTTCCTCCTCTACCTGTATTGCAACAATTATTGCAACAATATCATTATGGCTAAAGATTTCTAACTATATCATGATAGGGTTACCTTATTAAAATGTAATTATAATTACGAGAATGTGTCGTACATTTCATGTGATTACTCTCTAGCATGACGACAGATTAATTAAGACACGCAAAAGTGTTTTTCTTCGAATCCGAATTTCACGCTGCCGAAAGTTGCTTTGATGCATATTTAAGACTAGAATTCAACTTGAAATAGTAAACTGAATATTAAGGGACAAAGATTCCCATAAAATTCCAAGTCGTCTGTAATAATTATGCCGTTTTGTCGACATCATTTCGAGACGATCTGAAAATTGAAGATTCTTTGTGAGTGTGAAATAAGCTGATCGAGGATTTATGATGCAGTTTTAATACAATAGCGAGCCTGTTCTATAATCTTTCCGAACTTCTAATCAACGTCTAATGTCTCGTGAGAAGGCAAACGGAAAACTATCATATATAACTCAGATTTTATTCGACGCTTTAATGCGCGCGTTAGGTTGCGGATCGTTTCAGGCGTCCATTTTCGACGACGGAACATAAAATTGGTGATCAATTGGCGTTTTTATTCGCTCACGGCGAGACGGTCATTATGGTTTTACGACACCACTGCGGGGGAATAATATCGGTTTTATAAAATTTTCGACAAGTGCTACGTCAGTTATACGATGTGTCGCGCATGCAATGCGTAAATAACTTGTCGTTTGCCGTGATTTAAGTCCGTAACACATTGTGCATTTCATATTCACGCGTTGGTGAGTATGAAAATTACGCGATTACGCGTTTTATGAATATTAAAAAGAAAAAAAAACAAAATAGTTTCTAAAATTTCTAAAACGATCACTTGTGAAGACTGGTCCTCGTCTTAACGTTTCATCCCAATTAACTTTTACGCTTCACCGATAGGTCTAAACTTCATCCCGAATTTTCGAATTATGTTAATTTTTTTATCCAGTTCCAACTCTACGTTTTAACATACGACATTTTAAGGTCTTCAAATTTTAATGAACAGAAAGTTGTTTCATAATAAAGTATCACCTAATTACGTATTTAAAATTTGAGGAAGTTTTGTGACTAAACTTTGATGAGAGGAATAAAATGACGATTCGCATAAACAGGAAGTACAATAACTTATAGAGTCTCTTCTCTCACACGAAATAAATTTAATATTTCGTAAAAGACGTCTCCTAGCAATGTCGAAATAAAATAATCGTGGCATGCATTTTAACGAACATTTAATTATAATATTTTTGTTGCATAAAATCGAACAAAATAATTATTAGATTTTATCGTTAATTGCAAACGACCTTCGAGTATAGACGTCGAATTTCGTTGCAAACGCTACACGATCTTCCTAATATTACTGAAAATAATGACATGTCTTTGCCGGACAAAAAGGCAGGGAGGGAAGGTTCTTTCCGTGATATTCGTCGTAACAATGTCATTAGAGGGCCAGCTAGGACCGCATGTCAGAGGATGCACCTGCCGACCTTCCCGGACGACCGCGAGCGCATTATTAGCAGATTTCCGACTGTCCTCTGAATCGATAAACACCTTTTGCCGTTCAACGCTAAAATCTTGAATCGCTACCCGGTGATTCAGGCCGACTTATCGCACCATCGTTATGTCGCCCATTAACACAATAACGTGACTAACTGACTGACTGTTCTTCCAGGGCAAGCCGGGGTGAATCAATTAGGCGGCGTCTTTGTGAACGGCAGGCCATTGCCAGACTGCGTGCGCCAGAGAATCGTGCAACTCGCCATGGTCGGCGTCAGGCCGTGCGATATTTCTCGACAGTTACTCGTGTCCCATGGCTGCGTCTCCAAGATACTCACGAGATTCTATGAGACGGGAAGCATCCGACCTGGCAGCATCGGTGGAAGCAAGACGAAGGTAAGATTTGATCGTAATCCGTGATTCTAATATCTACATCGCAAGAATGATTTTGTTATTTAGAAATTCAACTATTTTAGATTCAGATCTGATAATAAATTTTGTTGGACTGTCAAAATAATTATGTAGATGCTCAAGTTGGTTTCTAGAATGTTAAAATTTCTTGTAACATTGTTTATCATGCTTGAATCTTCTACAAAATTATTTTCAGATCTGTCTATCTAAATTTTTAGACATTTCAGCAAAATCGTTTTTTTTTTTTACAGAATGTACAATTGTCTTTTTAGTTATAGTTATGGAATTTTTTATATCGAGGTATTGAATCATTTTATTGCTATTATTATTACAAATGATATAAAGATGATATAAAAATATTTCATATAAAAATATTTCATGTAAAATATTTCATGTAAAAATATTAGAATAAAGTATGAAGTATTTTTAATACCAAATTTTTTGATGATATACTAAAAATGTATTCAAATATTTCACAAGACAAGATTATTATTTAATAAACTTACGAATTTTTTCTTAGAGAAAATTTAATCAGAATAAAAATTATTTGAGGGCTACAGACATTTGGCATAAAATGCGCTGTGAGGATAAGATTCAAGAAAAGATTAATGTCGGTGGTTCGCAAAAACACGTTAAAACGAACGATCACGCATCAGCGTGCCTTAGCGGGCGGTGGCTCTGATGAGAGTTAGTCCTCTCCCTGCACGTACAAAGTCAGGCATTCCTGATGTGATTTTAAGTAAGGGCTGCGTTTTGACCGTGCGTGCAATTATCCAAACACTTTGCAGTGCACATAATCAGCATTTGCATAATTTTATGGCTTTGCACGCTTTTCTTGCTGATATTGAGTGATGTCCCGATGTCCAGCTATAAATTAATCGATCGGTATCAAAGAGGAAACCGCCGCTTTTTGTCACGCCGACGTCGCGAAAGGAAATTACATCTCGTAATCGAAATCGATTTTGCGAAATCATGAACACATTGATTTTTCTATCGTTCGATCGTAATCAGATTCGTAAAGCTTAACGACAAGACGCAAATTTTTATCGCATAACGCACTCACGTCTGACTCGGAAACGCCATTTCGCCCCCCGGGTGCGCATCGCGAAGTTGCACCGATGCTCGCGGTATCGCGCACACATGCCGCTAATGACAATATAATTGCACGGTGCGTATACGCATTATGCACTGAGAATTTCTTACGATGCGCCGACCGCGGACTGTTACTCTGTGCTTAATGAATTTATTTTAATAACGCCGCGTCGGCGTGCATCGACCTTCCTTAAGTTCCAAGCTGGAGTTTGGTACGCCGATGAAAGAGAATGAAATGGAAGGGATAAAAGAAATGAGAGAGATAGATAGATAAAGGTGTTTATTAATATATAATTATTGGATCAGCCCTCTAAGAATATAAAAATGACAAATTAAAAGGAAATGAAAAGCAGTGATACAAAATAATAAAATCTACAAAGTAAAATAAATACAGATGTGAAAAAAAAATAATAAAGATATGATAGATAATGAACAAAATTGTAGACAAAAGAAAAGTAAGGTAGAATTTTTAACATATGCAGAAAAATTAAAGAGAGAGAGAGAGAGAGAGAGAGAGAGAGCTCTTAAAATTCTGAAGAGGACATTTAAATTCCGGCTGTAATACGAGGAAGGGGGCCGATTACGCGCGCATGTAAACGATAGTCATCATCTGCCATTACCGGCGTTCGTTTTATTGTATTTCACGTATGTCAAAATAGTCCCGTGGCGAAATAATGGTTGCGCGCTTAATACGGCTTAGTCTTAAAATTTTTTTTAACCGCGCGATCTAAGAATCTACGCGATCGGCCAAATTCGTCACTTTTTCTTTTCCTCTTTACAACAAGTAAATGGCAACCTTTGGTAATTTGGGTGAGAAATTAGGAAGACATATGAGCCTCCCCTTTGGGGGAAGCGAGCATGCACGAAGGATCAAGTCTCTCGTCTTGCACGCGCAACGTATCTTTGCCCGCCCACCATCGTGTGCATAAAGGATCTTCTTTCTCGAGGAGATCGTTAGATAACGTGAAGAATCGGTGGCTCGTCACTATTCCTGTCTGTAAGTGGCTTTTACAGCAATTTAAAATTATGCCGATAATTAAATAATAGCTACTAGGTAAACCCTTTGATTGCCTGGCAGTATTAACTCATCGAGCCCTCGAGAACCGGCATTTAATCGCCTCTCCTCCCCATTCTTTTCCTCCCGACAATTTCCATCAGAGGAGAATGCTCTGATTTTCCTGCTGAGTAACGAAAGATGAACGGTGCCTCGTCGAGATAACGTTGCTCTCCATTTTAACTCTGTTATTATGACTTTCCGCGCCCTCCTTGGCGCGCGTATTCTTCAATATTGCCCTTCGGTCACAGATGATCTTTCCATACGCGAATTTGGTATAAAACTACGAGCTCACAGGGGATTTATTCCTGAAAAATATCACGTACGAAAATTCTATAGTATACGTTATGTACTCAAAAATAGGCCCCCAGGTATTTTGTATTAAGCCTCCTCGTGCGACTTACACATGTTTGCAGTAAGATCCAATAGCAGTGTTTAATTAAATTCGCACTCTCGAGAGTGAAAGATTAATCCCAGTGATGCGCGATCCAGTCTCTCCGTCTTGTCGCTGCATCGTGCGATGCAATTTAGCGTGCGATCTCGCAAAATTAATCGACCAACTATCGGCGAATCTACACGTGTACTCGGGTGTGGTATATTTTCGAGACATGTTCACATACTCTCTCCGTTACTTCTCTCTGTTTCTCTCTCTCTCTCTCTCTCTCTCTCTCTCTCTCTCTCTCTCTCTCTTTTCTGTCATATACACGCGTGATACGCGTCGGATAATAAGCCGGCGGTACGACAGAGAAAATTATCTCATGAAAAATGCACAGGCCGCGTCGCAGCCGCGGATAATAAAGTGGAACATCAAGGAAAAAATCGCCGCGATCCGCCTCCTCCACGTACGCGCAATGCGTTCAAAGTTTTCTCTCTCTCATATAACAACTGGATGATACGACGACAAAATACATATACATCTTCGTGATGACGCTTTAGCTCTCTTTACTCTTCGAATTCGATAGCGATCTCATGGATTTCTCGAAACTGTTGATGGAATTCCACTCTTATCTGGAAATGATTATTGTCACGGCTTCGACCCCGACGGAATATTTATTTTCTTCGTGTACGGTTCACACTCGACGATCGAACGTTTTCGCCGTTTATCTGGCAATTAAGATCTCGCTCTTGACGGAAATACACGCGTATCTGACTGCCCCCGCTCATGGACAGGTATTTATTTTCTCGATGCATGATTTAACAGCGCTTGAAACACCATGACAAATAGGAGGCGAATCGCGTTTTATTCTCATGACGCGAACATGAAGTCTTGTTTTAAATGAGAGTTCCCCAAATCGACAGCGTTAGAAGGTTAATTTAGAAAGAAACAACGGTTTTGCAAAAATATTTATATATGTTTAGAAAATAATTATTTTGGGCTAAAATAATATTAGACAGGATGTTCACTGATTGCTAGAATATAAAAATTTGTTGCAGCATTGCTCTCATCATGCTTGAGTTTCCTAATAATAAAAAATAAAGGCGCGTCAAATTAATCATTATTATTATGATATGTATTAATTTGAGTTTTCTATATGATTAATGACCAAGAAAATTATTTTCGAAAAACTTGTTTATATTTTTAGCAAAATATCTGTTCTTTCGATGCGCTATTTTCATCTTTTTCATATTTCTTTCGCTTTTATTTTACACTTTTCTGATGACAAATCAATCGCCTCTCATTTCCAACGACACTAGCGCGTCCAGGTAGCATGGGAAAAAATAGGGCGGAAGGTGTCGACGGTCATCGTTGCCCTTATCATTGACGAGCACTCGGGGCATTCGGGGTACATGTAGCGGGGCGCGCAACTTACGCACGATAATTACCAAGTTGGTGAACCTGTTCGTATGTACACGGCCGGGTATATACGGGTTATCTAACGTTTAGTGCCAGATGTCCATTCTGTCCAGCCAATTTCCTCCGATGGTAGCACACACGCGCGCTCACGTACACGCACACTTGTATAACGCATGCTTACGTGCGTGTCCGCGCTTCGATGTGCTCGAACGGCAACGTGAGGGTCCGCATTAGGACGCATCGTATATATATATATTGTCGGAGTAGCAGGGGTAGGTAATTGTGGCAACGACGACGACGGAAGTGTCAGATTAGAATCTGAGATGCTCCCGGGAGCACGCGATGCTTGTCCTAACCCCCTCAAACTATTAGGCGGCCCTCTTCGACTCTTCGCTACCCCTGAGGCGCTAGCCCCTAAACGTTTCTGCCAGTGGTGCTTTCACCTGCGAGTACTTTGGATAATGACATCTTGTACACTTCGTATTAACTTTGTATTTTGACAGTTTTAAACGATTCATCTCACTGATTATACTGAAACAAATTTACTTATCTTAATACTTTTTCTTTTTGAGTAATACTAATTGTAAGTAAAACATTTATATATTTGCGTTGATTGAATATAATAAAGAATATTTACACATATATAACTTGTGTTGGCTCTTAGAGGCTTCTACTAAATTTTATTAATATTACTCATTACAGCCTAAATTGATTTATTATTTAGTAAACATTTATTTACAAGAAATAAATAAATATATTTATTGTACTTAACAAAAATGTGATAGTTAAATTAATAATTTTTGTATCAAACAAATATGTTTACATTTAGAAAATATTTATTTAGAATTATTCACAAACAAAAATATTTATTAAAATTTATTTAATATTTTTATTAATCCTTTTATTTAGGATTTTTTTCAATATATCGAAACTCGAAATAAGAGAGGGATGCTTTATTGATTCTTTGAGTTTGACTTGCTCTCGAAACTTATTTTCAACGTCTGACCAATGACATTTTTTTTAAAAAAAATTGATTATAAGCAATTGTGTGAGAAAATTTACGGCGACCTTGTAATTTAAAATTTATAATTTCTCTAGGCCTTGCCGAGCACATTAATCGATGTCCAACCATTTGCTTTTATGCCGATCATATCGATCGTTGTCCGATCGATGTACCGCAATATTTATTCTATTCGTTTTCGAAACAATTTGTCGAGGAAGATCGTATCGTGCCCACGCGACCGAGCACAGATTATGAATGCGCGGAACGCCGAGGCATCGATCTTCTCGCGAAATGAGATCGGTGCCGGTAATCGACAGCCGGTTTGGTGATACCGTTCCGCTCGATACGTGCACACATATGTGTGAATCGTGTACGGACCCCCGCATGGGTTCGGGCATGGACCCGTGAAGATGATCATCTTTTCTCGAACGAGATCTTGGTGCGTCTCGCTCGCGCCAGCACGCCTGACATCGCCCCCAAAGAGATCGGTGATCTCAAAATCTGTACGGCCAGAATAATATTTCCATCACGTTAGCATAAAATTATCTGCGTGCCATTACCGTTCATTAGCAAGTCAAATTAGTCGCGCGGCCAGATTGAGCACCACTGGGGCCCCCTTTTGGAGAAGCGAGACCGATGGTGGGCCTCGTGGCAGCCAACGGCACCGGTGCACGGTACCAACCGACTGGACAACCCGTTTCTTTGGCGAACGGGGGCTAAACCGAAATAAAATAGGTAGTACCTTCGCCCACCGCACCGGACGGACTCTCCTCGCTATCTGATTGACGATCCAGTCGTGCTTTTCACCTGTGAACGACATATGCGTGTGCGATCCGCTGAAACGATGGTGTAACCACATTTGTGTTAATTTGTCGATGAGATAACGCATACGGTTTGGCTTTAAAAAAAGTACGGAATGATTAACAACGACATCCTGTCACTGATAAATATCCTTACGAAAGGTGGACACAAATTCTAAAATTGATAAAAATGTTTTCCTATATAATAAGAAATAAAATACAAAACAAATGTTAAGTAATGTATTTATATCGTACAATTGATAAAGATGGAATCACTGTCTTAGAATTTCCACTATTGTTTTGTGTTAATTTATACGCGTTTCACTTTTTTATTTTTTAGATTCTTTGCTCAATTTATAGACAATGTTTCCTTAGGAAAAACAATGACTTCAAAGCAACGGTAATTTTCAAGCTCTAAATAACAAAAAGAAAAGCTTTCTATGAATTAAACTTCATTCAACAAATAAGTAATTTATCAAACTACATTTTTTTACAACCGATTTTACAATTTTAAAATTTGCCTCAAAATAAAATTTTTTTAAATTTGAAATTTAATTAAAAAATATGTAATATTAAAGAGTTAAAAATGCAATATAAATAATTCCTCTTGACATTTTTGTTAAGAAAAAAATTATTTCAAATAATTAAAGAATCCGTCATTAGAAAATAATGCATAATAGATGAGATATCTCTATATATTTATTTATAAATATATTCTATTTATCTTGCAGCAAGTAGCTACGCCGACAGTAGTGAAAAAGATTTTACGGATGAAACAGGAGCAGCCGACAATGTTTGCCTGGGAGATTCGCGAACAGCTCGCGCGACAGGGAGCTTGTGATCCCCAGAGCTTACCTTCCGTATCATCGGTTAATCGTATTCTCAGAGGTGGCGGACTTCATACCGATATCCCTACTATCGAGGGAGGTGCATCCAGTGGCTATACGTCGCAAATTCCGTCGAACGCTGGAGCTAGAGGTAAAGAATGATACTAGCAATGATATCAAAGAGATCAAGATCAGAGATCCTATCTCAGAGCCCGGCCACGAACGATTTTGTCAAAATCCTACGAGAGAGAAAGGTATAATCTTAATTTTAGAATTATAAAGTGAAACAGTATAACTTAGAACAAATTAAAGTAAGATAACATACATACGGAGAGAAATTATATATAATCATTCTCTTTCGTAGAATTTTGATAAAATCGTTTGTAGCCAGATTCTGTTATAGGATCCCTATAACAATCAATATAATCAAGATAATAAATCCTTTCATTAGCGTTTTCGGACAGCAATGTTGATTTGCAAATTTGTCGACTATTAAACTGAATATTAAACTGAATAGAAAAAGACATCGCTCGAACAAGGGATGTGTGTGTGAAACTTTGTGAATGATTATATACAGTTGCGTTGCTGTGAGTGCACCATTACAAACTAATAACACCTGTCCCTAGTGGAATCGTGGCAACGGATTTTTTTTGCGGTCATTTCCAGAAGAAAGACGATAAATGTCCGAAAACGGCGACGGCGAGTGCATCGAAGAAGAAGAATAGCGAGAATGACAAGCGGGAGGGAAGATGGGAAGGGGCGAAGAGGGCAAATCTTTCGAGATACCCCGTTGCCGTGATTGACTCGTCAGCAAAAGCCACGCAAACCAGGCAGGCAACAGACACGCAAACTTATGCTGTCGAAACGGAAAATTTACCTCGCAATTTGTGCCACTAGATGCTGGAAGCGGTGCTCAATTTACCGGCTTTGAGCAGCTAATTATGAAACAAGCGTTCGGACTCTTTCGTGTTCATCTTTCTCTTAAATCATTTCGTTTAGTGATATTTCTTTTTCTAATATTTCGAAAGAAGCTAATCTCTGTGTCTAGTTAAAATATTGCTTTGAATCGACACGATTATATTATATTATACATAATAAAAAGCAATTAATACTGTAGCCAAACGTGAAAATGTTTTTTTTTTTGTATTTTACAGGAAAAATGTCGTATTCGCGAAGTTAGCACGCCATATTTTCAGTTTTGATCTTTTGATATAAAAAATGCGAAACTTTTTATTTTATATGGGACTATAGAACTATAAAAAATGAAACTGTCATTATTTTTTTTTTATATTATTATAAGAAAACGGCATGCTAACTTCACAAATTTATGTGGATCTGTAAAGTTAGCAGTACAAGAATACGTATTTGTATAGTTTTTAATAAATATATTTTCGATAATATTCATTTATATAAAGAAGAAATTTTTTTAAGAGATGCAAAACAACATAAAAACTGTAACAATAACAACAATTATTTTCTTTGCAGATGCACTCATGAGAACGGATTATCAATTATTTTATCCGGGTGCTTTAGGACCGTTACATATTTCTACGAACACTAGCAATACCGGCACATCGTCGTGGAATCAAAGCTTTTATTCGTCTCTTTATCAAGCGACCACCTTACACTTGCAGCATGGAATGCAATCTTTCGCGTAAGTCCATCTCGACAGAATTTGTCGATACAAAATATATACAATTTATTTTATAGGCATGATTCTATAATTAGTTTATAATTTTATTTTTACAGACCTTTAGATGCCGAACGTCTGTCGGAGCAAAACGGCGCACAGAATCAGCTGGAGTTAAAATCGAG
>Ga0157364_1006331_pt1 | contig 12146 bp, 4 predicted proteins | sample AttsexASBM2_FD_111476 | JGI IMG/M metagenome (GOLD analysis project Ga0157364, IMG submission 111476) | Fungus gardens microbial communities from leaf cutter ant in Ribeirão Preto, State of São Paulo, Brazil - Atta sexdens ASBM2 | ecosystem: Host-associated > Fungi > Mycelium > Unclassified ...
ACACACACACACACACACACACACACACACACACACACACACACACACACACACACACACACACACACACACACACACACACACACACACACACACACACACACACACTTATCAAATTTTTAACTTTATTCCTTTACTAAAAGATAGAATTCTGACTTCTCTTTAGAATATTTATTCTAAAATCTGCATATTGCCCTGATAAAATGCCGAGTAAGCGATTCCGGGGCACTCTCCTCAGTACTCGTATAGTAGTTGCGCATAGGGAGAATTTTTCATTAGTTAGAGACAATCATCCTCAGAGATGCAGCCGTATCGAATCCTGCCCAGGGATCTCGGGTCCTGGGTGTCTTCCCTCCTATCCGGGAACGTCTCTCTGGGTCGTCCTTGGATGATTGGGCTTACAAAGATTTTTCTCCTCTTGCAATAAAAAAAATAATAACATTTTTCATATAATAATTTTTCATTGGCAGAATTAGTGCGCACTACATTATTCTAATTTGAATTTGAAAAATGACATATCTCAATTGATAAAATGCTCAAAGCTATTCGATATTTTATCGAATAGCATAATATATTGATGATTTCGAGATATAACTCGTTTCTATATTTTTGTTAACATCTTTACATCGATTTGTGTACAACAGCTTTTAAGTGTACTAAGTTCTACCAACGAAAAACGGTAATATTCTATTATATATGAAAAAAAATATGAAAAAAAGTAACAAAAAGGTAATGATTTGTCACATTTTGAGTGGTAACGGTAATGAGTTATTATATATACTTTTGCAAATCAATAATGAATAACGATAATGAATTATTTTTTAGGAAAAAGAACTGCTAGTTATTTTTCTAAGGTACGTTGCCAATCCTGCATAAGTAATAGCCATATTTCCACTGCAATTACTGTAGCTCTCGAGATGCAATTACAGTGCAGTATAGCATCGAATAAAGAAAGTGTAAAAAATAGTTATTAGTTCTAGAAACAAATAAGTTCTTTGGAAGAACTATCGCTACTACTATTGATCAAAACTTAATTAGTAATTAAGCATATTGACTCAGTTTGTCCATCATGTCTATTTTATGGTTGCACTGCCAGTAAAAAAAGAATAAACTATAATAGCACTGATAGCACACTCCCTGAACACAGCCTATGGATGTAATACGCAAGCATGTCAAATATACGAATAAATCGCCAAACATCCTTCATAAAGCTTCAGAAAAGTTGTTAATCTTCTTCTCCATCGTTGTATCCTGCGAAACGTGACGTTTTCTTCCTTTCCCTTTTTCACATAATTATTCCTTCGGTAAAGCTTTCATAAAGTATGTCATCATATCGATTGGTAGCGGAAACACGATGGTAGAGTTTTTTTCCGCTGATATTGTATTCAGTGTCTAAAATTAAAAGAAAAGAGCAAAAGTAAAACGGTTCAAAAATATAAGTGACAACAATGTTCTAAGTGACAAAATATTTAACTAATAATAATATTGGATTAGGGAAAAAGTCTTTTACATGTAACAGATTTTACATGTAATAGATGGAAATCTAGTCGATTTTTTACCACTATTGTATGACGCATTAGATTATATATGGAAAGATATTATTTCATACAACATTTTAAAATAGATTGATCATAGATTTAAACGATATGCATTCAATCAAATTGGAAAATGAGTGAAAATTAGAACATTTCTGACACATTTTATTTTTTTATTATAAAAAAGGGAAAAACGCTGCGTAAGCCGTAGAAAAAATTTATCGTGTTCATCGAGAGGATACTCTAACTAGACAAACAGCAGCGCCGATTTCGAGATGGAAATTTCGATGAAGAGCATGTAATATTGCAATAATATTACAGTGAGATTACAATATTGCAGTAATATTGTAACTTGAAATGCAATATTACGTAAATACTATTGAGATATTACATTGCAGTAATTTTGTTAAGATATTGCAATGATACATTATTCTGCAATATTACAATAAATATTGCAGTGAGATATATCGCAATGCAGTGTTACTGTCATATCGTCCAAATATTGCAATACGATATATCGCGAAACAGCATTATTACCGCAATATCATTTAATGATTGCAATACCGCACTTTAATAATACAGCAATATCATTCAATTATTACATTGCAGTTTATCGCATTGCATTATTACTGCAATAACATTGAAATATTACAATGCTTTTTACCGCAGTAATATCTTTCTAAAATATGAATAATATTATGTTTTGATTTATTACTAAATAAATAAATATTAAGTGTAAAAAAAATTAGAAATATAGATTGAACATAATTCGCAATGGATACTAATAAGCTGTAGTATGTCTTATATCTTATTTGTATTTACAATTCTATTTAATATTCATTTACAATTTTTTCATTTCTCCAACATTCAATATTTTTCTCCTATTTAAAATTTTTTTTATTATGACTTTGTCATATATACTTTAGAGTGTAATATTAAGCAATAATATTTTAGCAATTAATAAAACTAGATTAATGATTGTAATATATCATAATATTGCAGCAATATTGCAAATATTGCAAAAATATTTCAGAAATATTCCTGCAATAAATTTATCTCGGATATTTAATATTGTAGTGATATTTATACAATATTACTGATATATTTTTATTGACATATTTTGCAATATTACAGCAAATTTGTAATATTATTACAAGATGACTATAATATTACATACTGTGAGATGTCAAAGATGCACATCACTTTGATCGATCTATTGTGCTAAAGAACTAATCATAAAACCATTTGGGACACTTGCGTAAGACTGGATACACAAAACTCGATATTTGGATTCCACATAATTTGACAATAAAAAATTTAATGAATCGAATTTCTATTTGTAAATCGCTACTGAAACAAAATTAAGTTTTTTCTGAAAAGATTGATAATCATCGATGAAAAGTGAATATATGATAATAATATTCGAAAAAGATCGTGATTGAAACAAGATGAGGCATCACAAACAATCGCAAAGCTTAGATTGACGTCAAAGAAGGTGATGCTGTGTGTCTAGTGGAACTGAGAAGGAATCGTCCATTATGAACTGTTGCAAAACGATTAATCTGATTTTTACTGTCAAAAACTAATGCGATTAGAGCAGTCCATTCAAGAAAAGCGGCGAGAACTGATCAATAGAAATACGTTGTCTTTCATCAAGACAACACTAAGCCACACACGTTTTTAATGACTCGATAAAAATTGAGAGAATTTGGAAACTTTTGATGAATCTATCATAGTCCTGAATCTTGCACCATTTGATTACCATTTGTTTCGGTCTTTGCAGAACTTAATAGAATAAATTTGACTTCAAAAAAGGTTTGCGAATATCATTTATTTCGGTCTTTCTATCGAGAAATCACAGAAATTCTATACCGATGGAATAATGGCTCTACCTGAAAAATGGCAAAAGATCATCGATTAAAACAACAGATATTTGGTTTAATAAGAGATTTGTAAATAATTTAAAAAATACTTGTTTCAATTATGCTTCAACTTGTAAAAAGACTTTTTCTCTAATTCAATATATTGGCAAAGATAATTATATGCACACACAGTGCACACAGGTAATAGAAGTATGCATTATTTGTAACGTGGTTACTTTTTATTGTTACTTTTTTGTGATAACAGTTTGGTAATGATAATTTACGAATTTTTTGTGACGATATTTAATGGGTTGGAAAAATCATTCATTGTCAGTCTCATTGCTAAAAAAAGGTATAAACCTTTTATTTATAATTAATTACTTTTATTCATTACTACTGTAAATATAGAAAAATAATTCCTCGATGTTACAGATTACTTAATATTTTTTTCAATAAATAACGCATGATGGCAAATTACTCTTCAAAGTAACTTTTTTATCTTTAATCTTAGCGCAATTTCAGCGTTTAGTTATCATTATAGTTATCATTATAGTCCTAAAAATTGCAATGTCATTATTAAATTGTTATCATAAAATAACGGGATATTATGCTACATTAAAATAACCAACAATGATTTTGATCTTGACATATAATTAATAATAAAATTTTAAATATTTATTTATATATATATATATATATATATATATATATATACGTATATATATATATATTATCTAACTTCCAATAAGTTTTAACCATCGCTCGTTATTCGTTAAAAAGTTATAAAAAAATTTTTTTTAAATCATGTCTTATTTCAATTATATAAACCAAATTTTCTGCTTTAAAATATATTTTACGACTTTCCATGCGAAGTTCGAGTTCGTCTCTCTCCCTGCTAAGGGACATCCGACTTTTCACGCAGAGCGAGTTCTACTTTCCTCTTGTCTAAGAGCGCATGACTTTCCACGCGCGCACGAAGCGAATTCCCTGCCAAAGGGCGTACGACTGAAGTTTGTGAATATGTGAAACGAGTTCTACTTCATCTCCTCTCTTATCAAGAAGCATATAACTTTTCCTTCAGGTAGATTTTGCTTTTCATGGAAAGTCAAATATCCCTTGACAGAAGAGGAGGTGAAGTGAAATTTGCTTCGCATGGAAAGTCCTATTTCTTTAATCGGTCTATTCCGTATCTCTCTCCCTGCTTAGAGTTATCTGATTTTTTATGTAAAAAAAAAAGAAATAGTTACTAACTTTGACTGTTAATAACTTTATAATGAATAACGAACGACAGCTAAAACTTGTTTTTGGAGGTCACTCAAGATCATGACAATATGTCAAAATCAAGGTCAATGGAGAAGGGAGTCTCTTAGAGATTCTAAAAGTAGAGATCCTAAAAGTAGAGTCAGCCAATGCCGATTCGATCCATGATTGGCTTTGCCACGTTGTTGTGAAACTGGATGTGAGAGTGAGAGAAGCGAATATGAAAGAAAAGCGATATCAGCTTGTTGTTAAGATTTTCATTGAAATTGTCGTTGATATATTGGCGCACATCACCAAGATCACGTGATTTCATTCATGCTGGGCTTTGGCTGATCTCTACTTTTAGAATCTCTAGAGTCCCCTATTGTGAATAATTATCAGTAACGATAAAAATAACATTAGTAATTCTTCCATTCCTTGCACGCATGTACACAAAAAATTGATTAACAATGACTAATAAACGACATCTCATAACTGTTTGGAATCTATTTGATCCTCCATGAAATATTATTTAACACAAAATTTTAACACAAAAGAGACAAATATTTTTTATACGTTCGCTAACTCATGATGAAATAATAAAATTCTTTTTAGCTATTGTTAATCAATTTTTTGTACATGCATAGAAGAAATGAAAGAGTTGCTATGCTGTTATTTTACCGTTATTATGCTGTTACTACTTGATATATTTCGTCAAAATCATCCTGAGTAACTTTAAACAAGTTTCAGTCGTCGCTTATTCATTAAAAATTTTATATATTAGCAAAAAATGTTTGAAAAAATAATTTATTTACTTACTTATTTTTGTTAATATTAAAAATTATTCTGTATTCTTCCTTGCGAAATAGCTTTCCAAGCAAAGAGAGATCTACCACATCACCTGCCCTGTCTAGAAGCACTCGCCCTGTTTACGACTTTCTACGAAAAGCGAAATTCACTCCACCTCTCACCTGCCATGGAGCATCCGACTTTCCAAACGAAATGAGTTTCACTCTACTTCCCCCTTTGTCATGGAGCATCTGACTTTCTAAGCGAAGTGAGTTCCCCATTCCCTCTCCCCCTCATTTCGATGCGCACGACTTTCAACGTAAAGGGAAGTCTACCCCATCTCTCACCCTGCCTAGAAGCATACAACGTTCCACGCGAAGCGAGTTTCATTCCACCTTTCTCTTGTCAAAGAGCATTCAAGAATTATGTCCAGACTTTAAGTTGTGTTACGTTGTGTATATTATAACAAAAATGCATACTAGAGTAGCTAGGCATAATTTTTGAATGCAGCTTTACTTTTCACGCGAAACGGGTTTTACTTCACTTCTCTCATCTGCCAAGGAATGTTTTCCATGCGAAGCAAAATTCAATCTTTCTCTTACTACAAGCAAGAAAGGATATAGAATAATTTTTAGAGGAAAGGTCCCTATTATGAGATACAAAACTCATTTTGGATAAATAGAAATCTATGCAGAAATGGGCAAAATTAAAAAAAATAAGTCATTTTTAAGGGAAGTTAATAAATTAAGATAATGTTATGTAAAATTTATAATTTAAATTCTATTTTTTTTGAAAATTAAAGAAATGTAAAAAATAAGCAAATCACAAAGTCAAAAAGTTATGCTCCTATAAATACAAGATCCGAGAAATAATAAAACGCGAAGTATTATAATTAAAAACTTTGTTTAATGTTTCTAAAATATAAACAAACAAAGCCAGTGTATTGCGCGCGCAAAATGAGCATGCGATGAATTGTAGGACTGGGGTCTTTAGGTAGTTGAAATCATTGCAGAAACAGACACTCGATGTTCATTCCGATTGTTCTTTTTATTATTGTAAAATAATATTTATATTATACTTTAGCAATGATTTTACTATGACATAACAGCATAGGTTAATTATTTCATATTAGAAATATCCTGGGTATCTCATATTACGATTTCCATGCCGTACGATTTTATGGTCATCAAATATTTTCAGTAATTAAGCAATTCAACATATCTCATATTTTTTTATTAATATGATCTTATTCTATCACATATGAAGAATTTATTGCCAAATATTTACTTATTAAATAAACAAGGTTTAAAGACTCATTTCAATGAAATTTGAAGATATCCAAATATTAAAACCTTTTTTTTTACAACAGTTACAATTTAATAATGAATGTTACACTAAATAGTTTTCAATCTAAGAGCAATAAATTCGTGGTAGAATAGTAATAAATAGCGTTTATTAGCCAGAATGCCGCTGTCTATTATGCGCCTATCTCATAACAGGAGATATATCCTATATATCCTATATATCCTATATATCAGATATCCCTTACATAGTAGAAATAAGACATTATTTTTTTCAAACTTTTTTTGTTAAGAACTTTTTAATGAATAATGTGCGACGGCTAAAATCTGTTGAAAATCACTCCTGGGTGATGATCCTAATAATAAATCAAGGTCAAAGTTATTGGAGGGTGATTTTTTTATAATGTACAATTACCAAATCTTTTACATAAAAATTGTATGATTTCAAGAGTACTTTAAAGCTGCAAAGAAAAAAATTTTTAATTTAACAAAATACCCTCACCGTTCACAGTTTCCTCAAATTTTTTTGATGAAATTAAGGATTATTTTCTTTCCACATACATAATTCCACATGTATAATAAAGTTATCAGTAATATATATAATATAAAAAAATAACCTTTTAAAAAATGAAAAAAGTAAAGTACGCGCACTGTTCAGAAAAAGATTTTACATAGGATTAATCTGTAGCAGAAAATGAATAAAATAAAATTAAAATACAAAATTAATCTAAAAAAGGAAAGAATAAGGCGTCAAATACAGGATATTTGATAAGTAATGATAAAATTTTCGCACAGGAATAGAGCGGACTAAACTGAGTCAAAAAGTCTTTTAGCATTTTATAATTTTCGCAATAAGATATTAATTACTAAAGATATTAAGATACTAAAGATACTAATATTAAGATATTAATTACTAAAAATCGCCAAATATTGGTTTTCAATAATTTTTTAGTATCATCAAGTACCATCAACAGACAAACAACATTTACAGAAAAACAACAAGTGACAAAAATTATTTATTTTCTTCTCAAAAAGTTCCGAAAATGTTTTCAAAATTTTTTAGTATCATATTTTCTCATGTTGGAAAAATGGTTGCCAATAAGAAAATATAGTACTAAAAATGTGATAAAAAATTCAGAAAAAATTCTTAAAGCTCTATAAAAAGAAAATAAACAATTTTTGTCTCTTGCTGTTTTTTTATAAAGTTGAGTAAAAAATTATTGAAAACCAATATTTTATTGGTATAAAGATGATTTTTATTAATTGATATTTTATTAATTATTGTAAAGATTGCAAAATGGTGCAGAATTTTTCGACTCATCAGTTTAATTCGCTCTAATCCTATGCAAGAGTTTTATTGTTACTTGTCAAATATCCTGTATAGTAAGTGCGCTGCCCGAACAAAAAACCGTTATATAAAAAAATTTAAATAAAAAGAAATTGTAACTTTTTTCAAAAAAGAAAAGAATAAATTAAATATAAATATGTTGCCTAAACTGTTATACAGTAAAAAGAAGGATGGAACAAAAATTGTTCTACCGCAAAAACAAAATTTTAAGTGATATATATATATATATATATCAGTAAAATCAAATACAAATTTACTTATTAAAAGAAAATTAACAAAGAAGGCGCAAATATATTGTGTGCTGGCCAAACCAACAAAAAGACATTGTACCGTAAAAAGAGTTTAAATGATATGTATAAAAGGTCGTACACTTATATGGATAAGCTGCTCGAACAAAAAACTGTTGTGTCAAATTAAAAAAAACTTAAGTATATATTATTTGTGTAAAATATTTGCTATTAAAAATTAGCGCCAAGTTATAGTTCCATAAAAATAGCATTTTCAAAGTACATATATATCATTTGTATAAAAGATTTGATATCAATAATTGACGTCAAGTTTAAAATTCCAAGAAATATATATTTTCAAAAATGATATGAAGCATTTAAGTTGTATTAATTATATGAAACTACTTTCAAAAAATCCCCAAGATTTCATAATTTTTAATTTAAAAAATAGAACTCAAATATATACCTATATAAAATTTTTTCTGTTCCTCGCCAAATGTAATAACTAAAAGGAGGCACAGTAGTGTCGCTGCGCTTAGCTTAGCACCGAGACACTACTGTGTCTCTAGATTTAATCTTCCTTTAAAATGTTATATCATAAAATTGCGTTATTTTATTTAATCCAAGGATTATTACAAACAATTTAGAACGTAACAATACAAAATAAAAAATTTTTAATGAAATAAAAAATATTTTATACAAAAAACTTGATGCTGCTAAAAATCAAATTAGAAAAATAAGGAAAGTCATTGTGAGTTAAATACCACTCACCACGCACGCACGCATACTTATGCTCACGTATAGTATCCCTAATCACAGGATGTATATGTGCAAGCAATTTAGACTGCACAATTATGTATAAAAAAATAGTCATTGTGTACGTACGAATGAGTTATATACACAAACAAAATACGAGTTATATACATAAACTTCTACAACTAGTCTGCCAATTTTGCCTCCATATTTAAAAATAGTATTGAGCAGCGCCATATTTCAGTTCCCTTAATCACACATATATAAATTATATAGATAATCACTGCGTAAGTCAAAATTATAATTTACAGGACTTATATTCAGAATCTATTTACAGAACCTATATTCATATTACTTCATATTTTATAGACTTTTGCAGTTTATCACACTAAAAATTATCATTTCTTATATTTTTCAGAATATAATAGAATAAAAGACCACCATGAAATGACATTTGTGATAATATCTGTTATGACTAACATATAAACACTAACGTATTTTCATATAATTCACGCGATACTCAGACAGGACGCATACATATACATAGAGAATTGAACAAGAAGAGTTGAGAATCAACAATATCCTTTTTGTAGTACTCCTTATGGAAATAAATCGCTGAAATAATTGAAATCTTTATTAATTTAATAGATTTTAGTTATTTTAGCAATTTCAACTATCTATTTCCATCAGAGGAGCACTTCAAAAAGATGGATGTTGTTGTGTAGCAACATCCATTTCTTCGGAGGGTGGTAGTGCGCGGTAGCATTTTGCGATTACAGGTTTCATGTCATGTCCTCTCTCAGGTTTCTTTCTGGTTATCTCAGAAGGATATCTCAGAAATAAGATAGGAGCCGCATTGGACGCGTAGAATGAGTCAAAGGGAAGAAAAAAGTTTTATGTTATTTTAAGAGATTCGCTGAAATTTTCTAATTAACAAATGATATACATGTCACTTTGAAAATGCTATTTTTATGGAATTATAATTTGGCGCTAATTTTTGATAGCAAATCTTTTATACAAATAATATATGCTACTTAAGTTTTTTTAATATTTAACACAAAGTTTTTTGTTCGAGCAGCTTATTCGTATTTGACATCAAATATTACTTAAACTTTTCTAATGTTTTTTTTTATTTAAGCAGCGCACATATATTTGAGTCTTCATCGTTAATTTGTTTTAAATAAGTAACTTTGATTTTACTGATATATATCTTAAATTTTGTTTTTGCAGTACAATTTCTCGTTCCACCACCTCGTTTTTTTATTGTATAATGATTTTTTGTTCAGGTAGCACTATATGATGCCTTATATTTTTTCCTTTTTTCAGAATAACTAATTTTGTAATTTAATTTAATTTTACTGATGTTATAGATTGTTATCCAGATTAATCCTACGATTTATATAAAATCTTCTTCTGAACGGCGCGTGTATATTTGGCATACTTTTTTTACATTTTCTTAAAAGGTTATTTTTTATTGATATCACATCTCTTTTTTTAGTATTTATTATAAAATTTTACCTTTTTTAATATTTTAATATTTTAACTTTTTAATATTTTAACTTTAACGTAAAGCAAGGAGATAAAAATTTTAGCTAATGTTTCACTATTACTATTATTATTAATGTTTGAATTACGTATACATGTATAAAAGGCATTATTTATATAAATCACAATTTCCAATTCTGATCAAAGATAACATCAGTTTACAAAAAAAATTTTATGAGAAATTTTACGAAAAAAATTTTTTTTTTTTAATTATGGACCGGACCATATGTCTTTTATAGATTTTTGGATGTTGAAAACGATGTAACAATCAAAAAAATTTTAACACATATTTCCAAGATAATTGAGTTTCAATAAAAAAGTGGTTCTTTCTGCAATTTTAACATTTTTTTTATAAAGAAAGTTAACGTTATCTTGAAATTTCGTGAAAGTAATGAATGTATTATTCATCTGTTATAAAATATATTTTTTTACTTCAATAGCTGACTTTTTAGTCATGTTATAAAGGATTAAAGGAAATATTTCGAATATGGGAACTCTAACATCACAACAATAATCCGCGCGCGCGTACAAACGAGATTTTTCTTTTTTTCTATCTCTATCCTTCCATGCTGACTTACTTTTATATTTTCTTTTTACTTTTACATTTAGTTTTATATTTTCCACTTTAAATATTCTGATTAAACATTTTACGAAAATATTCCAAGCGAAAATTCATTCAAATAATAATATTGCTCGTTATCATGCCGGTATGGCATGATATGTGCATCGACTTGAGCCAATTAAAACACTCGCAAAGCGCGTGCCGCGTGCTGATGCCTATTCTACTGCAAATTCTTACAAGAAAAATTCTTATGAGATCTTCCAAGAAAATTTTCACATACAAATTTCAGACAGAAACATATAAGATCGAATAAGAATATATCGCATACGATACCTGTAGGTAAATTAAGAATCTTGCATGAATCTTACACCCATGTTACATGAATCTTGCGCGTAGATTACGTGAATTTTGCGCGAATGTAACATGAATCTTGCAAGAATATAATTGGAATATTATTATGAAAATACATTACAAGAATATTATTAAAATTTTTTGTGATTTATTGCTTGTATCCTAATAAATAAAATGGAATGGGACAAGCAAGAAGTGGAATGGGATTTAAAAAAATTCATTTTAGTTAAAAATTAATTCTTTTTACACAAATTGAATAACGGCTTCTCGATTAAATCAAAGTCTAATTTGGGAAAAGAACATAAAAAGCCTATGTCAGTTATTATAATGCAACTATACTTTATCAATACATTAAGATAGTGATAATATACGTTTCGATCTTTTATTTAGTCATTTTCAATATTATAACAAATTTTTTAATTTTTCTTAATTCTTTTTTATTTTATTAGATGTACAACTTTGCTTCCGCCGTTTTTTTTCCGAAATTCGAGGCTTTATTGTAAAAAACTGATTATACATTTATGATTTAAAGTATTGTCCATCGCTGGCCACTACTTTCTCCCATCTTTCGGGTAGCGTACGAATCCCGCGTCGAAAAAACTGGTCATCTTTTGAGGCTATCCACGAATCGATC
>Ga0157364_1006332_pt1 | contig 12146 bp, 11 predicted proteins | sample AttsexASBM2_FD_111476 | JGI IMG/M metagenome (GOLD analysis project Ga0157364, IMG submission 111476) | Fungus gardens microbial communities from leaf cutter ant in Ribeirão Preto, State of São Paulo, Brazil - Atta sexdens ASBM2 | ecosystem: Host-associated > Fungi > Mycelium > Unclassified ...
CAATACAGAATTAAATCAAAATTTTTAACAAAACATTCTAGTTAAGATGACGTAATTTTACTGCTGTAATGAAAAAACTTATTATATTAGCAATTTTTATTGTAGCAAAGAATTAGCTGAATTAGTGTATTAATAATTACTTAAAGATAATTTCTTCGTTAAACCATAAAATTTTCTTAATTATAAATGTTAAATTCACTCAACAAGCTATAGCTTTGCTGAACCACCCAATCTATTTTTTCCGTAATTTAAAAATTACTAAGAAGTTTGCGCAAACTTGCATTTCGTGGCATATATTGTTCCATGACCAGACTCTAGAATTAAAAACGATGACGCTATAATAAACAGGAAACTGCAACTGCGCCGCGATAAGTTATTACGGGATTAATTAACGATACCAAAGTTGATTGTATCGCGGACGTTGACGGCGATTCGATGATGATGTGAAACGAAAGTTATTTGTATGCTAACGCGAAGACTTGCTGGTTTTATTTAATAACGATTGCGATGGATGAGCCAGTGAAGTACGAGCGCAGAAATTACTCCTTTAGAATTCGAATGAAATATTTATCTACCGATCGTAATTATAATGCGGTGCAAAGACAGTTTGCATAGTTCAAAGAGAATTTAGATGAAGGGAAAAGATTATCACTCTGGCAATAATAAAGATCAATGCAGGAGCATAAAAACTTTTGATATAAGAGAACAGAAACACGAATGAAATCAGCTTACGTCAGCGGAATGATTGTCTAATTGCTAAATCATCTAACTGTCAAATTGCTAATAATTTCTTCGATCTTTTTAATTACTCTTGTGTCAGAGAATATGTTTATTATTGTATAGACGTATTATCTATACATTGAGGAAAAAAAATTTGATATTTGTGATTAATTGAATGATAAAATAATGATTGTTAGAGGCTTTTTTTATGATTATTACTGCCATAATGTAAGTTATAATATACATCATATACATATGTATAAGTTCTTTCAAATATGAAAAAATTGTACTATAAATTATAACTTCAAATATTAATATACTAAATACCAAGATACAAATGCTAGATAAAATAAACATTTTTATTCAGTAAATCGCAATTATTATGAATATAACTATTTTTTAGAAATTACTTACTATGGCAATATAACTAAAAAAAAAAAATTTTTTTAATTAAAGATTTTCAAGTGTGCTATTAATTATTATAACACAATTGATTATTTTGCATGATTAAAACAATTATTAAATATAATTCTTCTAAAAAATGACTACAAGTTATAGTTAAATTATGATAATTGCAACCAGTATAGTCATTTGTCGCGCAAGTCATTTGTCGTAGTTCTTGATACGGACTTCAAATATAATGGATAATGAGAAGAGATCGAGTTGCTAGTATCATTTTTACACGCGCGTCTACCATGCGACAAATAATCATCGTCCATCGCCGGCAGGAAGTCGATGAGGAGCTCGACCACGAAGAGATTTTCGGTACGATAATCGTAGGGAAACTCCGGACGTCCATTGTGACAATGGCCTCCCGAGGCAGCGCGATAATTACGACACGGAGTAATGTGGTAAACAGAAAAGAATCACCGAGACTGCTGTCTTCATTCTAATATTAACAATCAGATACGATCACGCTGACCAATAAGAAGAAATAAGAATGTTAAAGATCGTTCGTACAGTATATATATATATATAGCGCGAATGAAGCCTTATAAAAGGCTGGTGACGTAATCAAGGATCGCAATTGTAATCCAATTATCACGCGCGACGGATGGATTGGATGGATTTCTTCATCTCTCGTTTCGTAAAGGAGGATATCGAATATCGTATCGTTACTTGGTGCTTGTCTACTTTTTCTCTTCAAAAATTCTCCTAATCTGTAATCTATTCGGAAATAATTCGTTTCCTGCTTTTCCCTGCCAGTTTTTCTCGGAGACATCCGGAAGGAAGGATGAAGGAAGAGCAAAATACAGTGAGGGCAAAAGCAAATGAATGAGCGAGCGGATCTCGACGTAGAAATTGGAAGAAGAGGGATCGTCAGGGCGGCACCTGACCGGAAAGCGTCACAGTTGGCGCATTCAGCCTCGTTCTCTCCTTTCCCTTCTACTATCTCGTCAGCCTTTTTCTTTCCGTCCGTCTCGTCCTCCTCGAAAGGGTTGCACGTTGTTTCCGTCGATTCGCAGTGTAAGAGTATCGCAACAAGGTCTTTCGAGTAATCAACGATGTCAGAGTCGAAATAATTTTTTTTGTAAAAAAAATTCTAAGTTCCTACTCAAAGTTACGATATCAAACGCTAATTACAAGAATCGTTCGTCAATGACTTCGGCAACTGCACGCAAATGTTTGGCTTCGAAGAAGAGATTATGCGATTCGCAAAAGCGATAGATTGCGACATCACGCTTATTACGAAAAATAAAAAAAAATGCACGAGACACGTGAAATTATATACATCGATACGATAGCGTAATATCCACGTGAACGATGGACACCAAAGGTGGGTAACGCTTTAGCGGGGACCAGAGCGAAAAGACGAAGGGAGAAAAAAGCAGGAGGAGAGAAAGAGAGAACGAATAGGTAGGTAAGGACACATAATAGCAGGATGTTACAACGCCCGTGTCCGGTACATAAGTATCTGGTTTCATAAATGAAAGTGTCTTCATTCATAGATACATATTTCCATACAATTGCGGCTATTGGTTCGTATCTTATGATATCACCGTTATGTGCGGGCAGTCCGGCATATATTACATATGTACGTAGCACCATTATATACAAATTCCTACTGTTGCATTAATGATAAAGTTGTTTAGATATCGCACGATATTGGCACGAGGATGCAAGAAGAAGAACGTGTAAAAAAAAACACGCATTTGCGCGAAGATCGGTTGCTGGAGAACAGAATAATGTTGCGTAGTGCCGACTTCGCTATAATAGAAAATATATAATGAATAAATATACGGAGACGAATTTACATCCCATTCCCATAGAAATATATCACCGCTCTGATATTTCTAGAAAAGGCAAAAAAAAAAATAAATAAATTATGGAAATGAGATCGAGATGATACGATCTACATTTATATTTATACGGTAAAGATGGGCGGATTATTTCATGTTCTCTGACTCATATATAAATCGAGCGCTCGACGTGAGGACGCACACCAGGACGCGCCCTTTACGTAGGAAGCCATCCTTTCCTAGCATCCACAGTCCACACAGGAAATCTCAGACGCACCCACCGAAACATGCCCGCCCCTGTCGGCCGGAGCCGATTTAATGTTTCGTTTCCTCTACGACGATAAGGGGGCTACAATTTTATAGAAGCGCCAGAGCAGCCCCGCACGAAGCACACTTGGAAAAACACAAGCGGTTACGCTCGCGAGCGACGTTGCAATTAGACCTCGGCTGAGGGCCACCACCCTGCTAGCCGAAGGAAGTGTTGTGGAACAGGTAGAGTGAGAAGACGTCGAAGGTATAAATTATTATGAGGATTGTAAAGAGACTATAAACCGATTTCTTCCATAGTTACAATGTTGCGTATTTTAAATCCATATCTTAAGACAGATTTCGATATAAAATATATTAATATTTTATATATTAAAGTATATATTTTAAAGTGTACCATGTTTAAATTCTTTGTATATAAAAACTACATGCATGAGGCATGAGTTTTAAATGTGTCAACATTGTCTTTGAATGACAGTGAGAGAAATTTATTAAATTTAGTAGAAAAATCTCTTTCAGATTGGAATATACATATTTTCAGATAGAAAATGCTTGGCCCGCTTTAAGAATGTTTTATCTCTCGCTACTGTAGAAGTCCGGTTTCACGTTAGCGCGGAAAATTCGTGGCGAATCTGCCAGTGGGGTTGGCAGGAGGGTGGATAATGCGCAGGCACGAGATAGTAAATTTTATAAAATAATACCCTCCTATACGCAGGCTGCATATTCATTTTTCCGGAGGGGTCTCCCTCTGGGAGCAAGTTCTAGAGAAGGGGAAGGAAGAGGAGGAGGAGGAAGAGGAGGGTTGCCCGCCACTGTCCGGTTCGAGCCGCGTACATATGTATGAGCTTCTGGTGGACGCGCTGGTCATGCCTCGACGAATCCGGGGCTCTCTGCCCTTTATTTTTACCAGCAGCGCGCCCTTTCCTCTCGCGAATAAACAAGACCGACCCCGAAAGAAAAGAAGAAAAATGAGAATAGACAAGTCGGATGATTAGCGCTCCCCATCTTTTTTCCGAGTGCAAGCTGCATAACGACTTCTTCATGGCTTCTGTCTATCCGAAGAAGAAATAGCGTAACACTATATGCTTTAGATGTATACAGGTGTGCGAAGAAATCGCCTCTTTTATGTGTAACGAATGTCACTTTAAAACTGCAGTACGTGACTCGGAAGAAACTGCATTTCAAGAAAATACAATTGCACGAGGAAACTACAAGAAACTACATTTACTTTCACCCGTCAGTGCCATGATTGTATTGTTTCGCTGTATGAAGATTAGATCAGATATTAATTTTCTAATATCGAGAAATGAAAAGAGACAGGAAATGAATTCAGTTAAACCGATTCCCCAAGGTTTTTGTTTTTAATGAGATTTCCTAAAATTTCTTTACACACAAGCCGTATAATTTTGCCCTATGAAAAAATCATTTCATAATAGCAAACGCAGAATTCTTGCTAACGTGGCATTTTCATCATTAACTGTGTTGTCGAGGCTTTTCTTCGACATACACCCAAGAAAAGCAACGCGCTCGCTCGCTTGCATTAAAGAGCAATTAGCCGCGGCTCGCGAGCACGCTGATGCCCGGAAGCGATAGAAGCGGCCCGCGCGTGCTACCCTTACTTCTTCTTCTTCTTCGTATGCGTGGCTTTGTATTATACACATGCTTACACTTACCTCTCGGTAATGCGTCTTGCTCGCGAGTTTGCCTGACTCGAAGCAATCCAAATTGGTATAAGGAGTTCCATCTTTCTCGGCTCGCAAGATCCACGCCGCCATCGTTTTTATCATCTTCATCGGTGAGGAGTATCCTCTTTCTCTTATAGAATTTTCCTGTACAAATAAAATCATCAGAAATCTAATTCTACGAAGACGAAAGGATATCTTTACAAATGTAGAGAAATCGTGACGTTGCTATTTTATGATTAAAGAATGCAGGTTTTACGAAGATAGAGGACTTTAGAATTACAAGAATATGTAAAAAGCCAGAAAGTCTTACATACTTCCAATCCAGAATGATGTAGCTTCTTTCTTTCTTTATCGTTCACGCTTCATACTTTCCCTCTTTCTTTGCACGATCCCCCTGCGGCGTTCATAACCACTCGCTCAATTACCGTCGTGGATAATCATTATCGCGGAAACTGTATCGCTGGGCCTCATTGCCCCAATCCTTAATTAGCTGCCGGCTAGACGGTAATTGGTACGAACCGGTGTCGAGCAGCCGTTGGATGGCGAGAACGAGAGGCAGCACATGGGCAATAATGTCCTCGATAGCTGACGCCATTGTCTTGCACGCTGCAAAATTCACTCGATTCTAATTCACGTTTAAATTCACAAGTTACAACTAATTTATGCTTAAAGCCCGATCTACATATATAAGACACAAAACGCGAGTCGCAGGTCGTAAGCTTCTTGCGTCAGCCAATCTCGAAGCGTTACTTTTAAAATGGACGCATCGGATTGGCTGACGCAACAAGCTTAATTGCGATCTGCGATTCGTATTCTGCGTCTTATGTAGATCGAGCTTAATAAATCACACGTTCGATATACATATAATTATTCGAATCATATCAGGATTTTACGTTTTTATCTTACTTGATGTATTTATCTCTTACGAAAGTGCTACTTATCAAAAGAGAATTAGATTAAATTTAAAAATCTAAAAATCCAAAAATAAAAGGCTACTCATATTTAAAATAATTTAGCATCCATGTGAAATATGATTAGAAAACATTTAAATATACGCAAAAGTTAAGCATAAGTAATATATAGAATTTTGTTAACATCACGTTGCACATATGTATGCAAATAACTTAGATATAAATTAAGCCTATATATTTTTGTATTTTGCTTCGATTCTTTCGGCTTTAAAAGCAACGATGAATCAAAGATCGCAACATGCACGTGCGTGCACTCACGCACGGATGATACTGTTAATTGCAATTTGTATCTGGTCGGCTTAGAAATTAACTTATATCATGAGCAGGAAATCCCTCGTGTTTTGTTTTAAATTTACTTAGGATTACTTTTGTAAGAAAATCTGTTTTATATTAATTACTTATTGGCACGAGTTTGACACGTTTCTTTTTGTGATACAGTATCTCGTTATGAGCAATATTTTTTCTTGTATAAATATTTGTTCTCCAATACTACATTTTCATTTATAATACATGCTTTTTGAAAATATTCATTTTCGTTAATCTATTGCTTTATTTATCAAATCGGATAATTTGATGTTCAAAAAATTTATTGAACTGTACATTCACGTTCGATCATACATAATTCAAAAACGGTGCACTTACGCAAATAATGAGTCAGTTCTAAGCACAATCGCAAGATGTTCTCGTAACATATTCTCATAAAACTTGTAAGAACTTATGACTAATATTCTAATTATGCGTATGTACAATCGTAAGACGGTTATTATCGTAAATGTCTACAAATATCTATCTTATAAATTTTATGGCTAGTAAGAAGCTGTCTGTAAAAATATTATATATAGATATAAAAACTTAAAAATTCTTACAAGTCTTACAAGAATATATTACGAGCCTTACAATTCTGCTTAGAATTTATGTATAAGACATGTAGCAATTATATACGGTTTACTATTAAATTTTTCGTATTTATTTCGTATTAACATTTATGACTTTTTCATACTGATCTAAATGTTCCAAGGATCGAAACGTTCATGTATCTTTTAAATAAATGTTTACATCCATACATCCTGTACTAACTTAAATAGGCTTTATTATATGTTCTCAGATTTATTGATTAGAACCTGAATTAAATAGATTTTTTTAATATTATACATTTTCTTCGTTTTAGCATTCTTTTTCCCATCTTCTATTTCAGTTTCCGTAGAAAAATCTCCAAAAGTGAACGATGATAACTCACATCGTCATATTACAACTCTGCGGGCAATCTGCACATTTTTAAATTTATTTTTAGTGTACGCGCTGCAAGTACAGCAATTGTAAGGTAAGCCACAGCAACTTGGCTTTGTCTTGCACCGGTACCGAATCGGTATGGGAGAAAAAACAGCGGCCGATCGGACTGGGTCTGCGCGCGCGAAAGGTATACCTGTCTACGTACCTACGCGCGGGGAAGAACCGGCGATTATTGAGCGGGCAAAGATAAAAGGTCGGTTTCGTCTTCCCATAAAGCGAAAGTGAAGTAAACGTGCGGCACCACTTTATGCTGATCGATTTGTGGTGATTTTATATCTTCGCCTGTCTATAGTTCTATACCGACCAGTGGCGGAGTCTGCGGACCGGTTCAAACGGGCCGCGATACTTTATATCTGCGGTATAAACGCAAAATTGAGCTTTACATATTCCGGACAGAAAGAGGCAAGGAGTACTCAAAGTGCTCGCACAGAAAATTTCTTTGTGCTATCCATAGAACAATCGATCTGGTTGGAACATTCTTGGGATCAATATTAATGTTACATGAAAGATGGAAAGAAGACAAAAAAATATGATATTTACTTCTTCCGATATGAAAATTTGTTGAAAAATGATACTATAATATGTCTTTCATTACAATGAATCATATTTTAATGAACGTTTTTATTTTGGATATGAAAAGATGTATGGATATGAAGAGATGTATGTATAGGAGCAATAATAATTTTATTATATCACGTAAATACTACTATATTACATTATAATTTTACTTATATTATTCATATCTTCAAACAAAATATATTTATAGATCTTTGCAGATCTGTTTCTTCCTTATGTTTTTACCTCTTTAACAAAAATAAATGTACATTTCAAGCAAAATAATTTCTTTTTAAGTTAAATATTTTAATAGATTTAAGAATTGCATGTGTTTATAAGTCTTATACTATCTGTGTTGCACATAACGTCGATATTTTTCTTATAAAATATTAATATTATATAATTATCAAGTCAAGACATTCGCGTCTATCAGGCAATTAGATTGTTAAGAGTGTCTGTATCGAGAAATCTACATAGATATATTATGAGAATGATATTTTAAATAGGACACTTAGATTCAGAAGAAATCTTGGACTCTGTAGAAATATCTTCTGCAGTGAGAGCAAGAATTTCCTCACACACGCGTTTATAAACCCATGCATCACCCTTTAATCTTTTCCGACGAATACCAACTAATCGTTTACCGCTCGGATCGATTTCCAAGAGACAGACTTCCAATTCGAAGGAACAGGAATTCTGTGAGGAAATCGATTTCGACGAGTTTGTCTTATCCTCTGAAAAGGACTCTTCAGTTTCCCCTTGCAAAATGAATCTGTGACGATATATATGTTTTTAAAAACACAACGGTGTAAAAAATAATATTCAGAATAAAATTATAATTACCCTTTTTGACGGCACATTATACCCTTTTGTCGAAGTGCTCTTCGTAATTTCGAGAGGACATGTTTCGGACAACCGCTGCATGTTGCAGATACATTAGAAAGACCCTTCAATAATAACATAAAATTTACCGTCACTTGCAAGTCAAAAACTTTTTCTAATATTTTCATATATAATTTAAGTATAAAACATACTTTCCCTGATAATATATTTGGTTCATCGGGATCGATGTTTTCGTTTTTTGCTCGCCTTTTCGGTGTGAGAACACATCTTACTCGATTCAATCCTCTCTCTAAGCCCATCATAACTTTTCTTGCACTACCAGGTGTAGATGTTTGAGAAACTCTAAAAATATTGTGTTTTTGAATATAATATTTGTGTTATATTACTTTCATATTATATTACTTTCATAAGCTTACTTGGAATCTGGTGTTAAGGATTGCGTTGGAGTAGCTCCATTTTCAGGCAATTTCTTTGCTGGAACTGTATTAATATAAAAAGCCAAATTATATAAAGTAATTTCAATATTATTTATGAATAATTAACATATAATTATATATATAAATACATAGATATTACTAAAAAATTTAATACTTTTCTGAATGATGAGGATTCAAATGTAATGATGCTTGAAAAGGAGAATAATGTATCTTCTAAAGGATTTTAGTGAAGAATTCTTGTACACGAAAAGTCTTAAGTCTAAATTGCGTTTGTTAGCAAGTCATTGCTCTTCTCTAGGTAATTATCTACTTTTCGCGCGACTACTGTAATTTATCGCAGTCGGAAACTTTCATTAAAGTTTCTAATTAGATGGTACTAGCATCACCTAATTAGAAATAAACTTTAGAAAATGTACTGTGGAACTAACTTAACTGCAGCCGCAACGCGTTTAATAAACAGTTGCATGTACAAAGCATACAAAAAACCAAATGCACAAAAACATAAAAATCAACATATTTGGAAATATTCGAAAAATTCTTGAAAATAAAATGATATTTTAATAAAAATTAAAATGTTTCCATGTTTATAAAAAACAATAAATAGTAAAAGAATTAAAATATTGGATAGTGATCAAATATTTACCGGGCGATGATACATCATCAGAATCTCTACTTCGTAATCTTTTTCTTGTCGACATATATGGTGGCTCTATGAAGTTATCTTCATTTTTTTTAGGCAAAACATTATAAGTGACATCAATCCTTGTAAGTTGGTCATTGTTTCTGTTCCTTGGAGAATGTTCGAGTTTAGTTATAAAATTGTTAGCTACCATTTCACGTTGTGGAAAAGTTTTGCCATTCTACAAAATAAAGATTGTACAATTGAATACATCAATCTTATATTGAAAAATGATTTTTTTTATTTTTTTACCATTTCTTGCTTAAGATGAGATCTCGTTATAGGTGCTATTTTCAATGAAAGTCCACGTAATTTTCTGTCAAGTAACAATAAATATGTAGCCGTTCTGTAATCAGTTCTATCGCTCTGCACAAGTTTTTTCCATATATCTATACTATTCCTACCGCAAATGGCGGACATAGTATTCAATACTTCGTTATCTTTTTCGAACTAAATATTTACATAGAAAAAAAAAAATTTCATATAAAATATCTAAAATATAAAAAGTTAATTTCTCTGCAATAAAAATTCTTACTTCTGTTCTGTGAATGAATGATACAGACTTCTGACAACTTCCAGTAATCCATGGGTGACGACATAATTCGTGAATAGTGATTCTTTTTGCTGGATCGATTTGTAACATTGATTTGATTAGCATTTTACTATTATTAGATAACCAATATGGTTCCTCATACTTGCCACTCTAAAATAAATATAATTTATACATTTGTCATAAAATGCAGATAGCAATTATAAAACTTACAAGTATTTTTTTATATAAATTCTCTAAATTATTGTCATCAAAAGGCAAAAAGCCACATAGTAAAGCATAAAGAAGAACTCCCATGCTCCAGATATCTACTTCTGAGCCTGCGAAGAAAAATTTGCAAATTTTAAATATTAAATTACAATGAAATATTAAAAGCATTTAAAAAATTTAATTACCTAAATATTTCTTTCCCATTATGAGCTCTGGGGCAGCATACGTAGGAGAACCACAAGAGGTATATAAATGTGCCTGAATTCCCATCTTGGGTTTTGCGCATAGCCCAAAGTCAATTAATTTTAAATTCTCATCTTTATCCAGTAAAACATTTTCCTGTTAAATAAGAAAATAAATTATCTTATTCTCAAAACACTCTTAGTAACTCTTAGTAAATCTTTCTAGGATAAATAATATGTATTATAAAAAAAAATATGTTTACGGGCTTTAAATCTCTATGAGCATATCCTAAACTATGCATGTATGCAACGGCAGACACTATCTGGTAAAAAAATCTACGAGAGTCAGATTCTGACAACTTATTCTTTTCAACTGGAACACAAATACAATAGTCATTAATATTTAGATTTTTTTAGGTAATAAAAAATTCTTTATAATAATTTAAACTTACCTATGTGATCAAACAGTTCTCCACCAGAACAATATTCCATAACCATGAAGTAGTGACTCTCTGTCTCTATCACTTGATACAGTCTACAGATGTGTTGATGCAACAATGTTTTAAGTGCTTCTACTTCGACCTTCACTCTTGGTAAATCTTCCTAGAATACACATATTTTAATTACATAGTACATATATTTTAAGACAGAATATGAAAAAAAAATATTGACAGGCAAATACAATAAACATTCCCTTCTCTTAAAATAAATATTGAGACTTTGCTTACGCCTAATGCAGTCTTCTCCATAATCTTGATGGCAACTTTTTCGCCGGTAGCGACATGAGTCGCGAGTTTCACTTTGGCGAAGCCGCCGCTACCGATCGTCTTCTCCAAGTCGTATAATCCTTTCAGGGCGGCGTATCGCACCATCGTCAGGCCCGGCACAAGAAGCGTGAATCGTAAATACCGGAAAAGTATCGCGGTCCCGCCTCAATTGTCGCATCAATTTTCAAACGTGATTCTGCTGGTTCCGTAACGTAAACAACTTTTGACGGCCAATCAACACCTCGCTCGGCCGTTTTCCCGTTATCAGTGCTGCCATGCGCAAACACATAATGTGCAATAGCTAAATTCAAATAACTATACTTCGATGCTAGGGAAATGATAAGATAGATCTCTTTCAACGTCATTTACCGGTTATGCGAATATTAAACGCGGAATAGGAAGGAAACTACCTTAACAAGCGCCAAATAGCTAATCTCCTTCTTATCAGCTATAGAAAGAAATCTGAGAGAATAAAAAATTTTAGTAATGTGTGAGATTATATGAAAACGAAAATATATACTATAACATAAATTTTTCTAAACCAATGTTTAATGAAATATTGATAAACGCATAAGAAATACTAACAACAATTAAATCGTATTTATTATTAATTATTAATTTGCAAATATAAAACTTAATAATATTGCGATAAAAAATCATTAATATATTTATAACAACATTTTCGCTTTCAAGATAACTATCTCAATAATTCATCATTTCATTATATCAAAGTCCTTGCGCCTTGTGATA
>Ga0157364_1006333_pt1 | contig 12145 bp, 3 predicted proteins | sample AttsexASBM2_FD_111476 | JGI IMG/M metagenome (GOLD analysis project Ga0157364, IMG submission 111476) | Fungus gardens microbial communities from leaf cutter ant in Ribeirão Preto, State of São Paulo, Brazil - Atta sexdens ASBM2 | ecosystem: Host-associated > Fungi > Mycelium > Unclassified ...
GCTCTTTAATGTGACTCTTATTTTTTTCAAATTCATTCACATTTTATACTTCAAAATAATTCATAATTTTGAAAACATAAAAATTTTTATCTTTCTCCTCTTTGATTTTTAGGAAAATTTATATGATAAATAATCTTAGAATGTCGTGAATTGTTATTTATCGAGTCGTGTAAGAATAGTGTGAACGAAGTCAATGACGAGCGTTGTTACATCTTCTAGGAACCTGACAATCGCGATATAACCGGTCGTACTAACAGCGCTTGTCCCTATCTTTCCTTTCCTTCCGCGATTACAGATGATTATAGGCCACTGCATTTGCGATTTCTTGCGTTAAAACCTGACAAACGCGACCGCGGCGATGGTTTACCCTTTCTTCGGTCCATTCGTTCGAGCAGATACATTGATTATGGCATAACTGTGTCATTTTACTAAAAACTATATGATGAAAAATACAGCAGATTGTTTCTAAAGAGTAACATAAAATAATTGATAAAAAAGCAAAATAATTTATTAAAACCAAGCAAAATCTATCAAGTTATATTTATGTAATTGGAATCATTAATTTTTGCTAAAACAAAATGTTGTGATCTAGAAAGATATCCAGAATAAATAAAGCTGCATAAATTTATACGCTTTTGATTCTTTAAGTATAAAATACTATGAAAAAAGCATCAAATAAATATTTTCTTATTATTTTTCAAAAAAATTATTTTAATATTTTCCGAAATAAACAGATAATAACATATACAACATGTACAATATACGTAACAGATAATAACGCGCCGAGTCATGTTGATTGAATTATCGAGATCGAAACTAATGGCATAAAAGATGGAGAAGGAATTGATGTATTCTCATTAGGACCAAAGAAAAATCTGAATAATAATGTATGCAGAGTTTGACATTAACTTAGTCGTGTCAACGCCGTGTAAAGTAGCATCATAAGTTTGTTATGCATGTAAGCGAGATAATGAAAATTACGAGAAAAATGCAAACTGAATATGTCCTATTGCACTTTTTTATCGAGTTTTATCCCGCATTATTAAAAATATAAATCAGGAAAAGTATGTAATGAATTACTCTTAGTAAAAATTGGAAGTAAATGAAAGATTTGTTTGTACAGAATTGTACAGGATTTTAATAACTAACGAAAGTCAAATCCATATCTTCAGAATTTTAAGCATGATAGAGATAAGAAAAATCAGAAGAATATAATTATTGATTGATAATAGTTGGAGTAGATAATTAATATCTTAAAAAGGAAGGAATCTTATTTTCGATTGAAACAAACCTCAGTACTTAATATTCATATGCGTAAATACATTTTCTAATTCTATAAACTGTGCGCCGATTTAGTTCATCGGACTTGAAATGCAATCATAAATTGAAACTGGAAATAAATCATAAATTATATTAAGCGTTAATTAATATTAAGTAATGATTCTAATAAGCATTTTAAAAACACTGCAAAAAAACTTATTGTGAAAGATACCTCAAGATTTAACCTAAAATTACTGATTTTTTCGGGACGAGTATCTTATTCGATTCGATCGTCAAAGCATGTGAAGATATTTGTTGCAATAAGCATGTAATTAGTGAGAGAGCGTCATTCTTCAAGACGTATATAAACAATTATAAGTTGAAATTATATAATTAATAGTCTAATTTCTACTTATAATTCTTTTACTTATATACCTCCAGCTTTGGTATGTTTCAAGTCTGATAAATGGAACCAGTGCACAATTTATAGAAAAATGTATACTATATAGATGAGTAAAAATATATTATTATAAGCACCAAGATCCGCTTTGACCGAAAATATGATTCTTTCTCTTATTTGATTACATTATAATTCATCGTAGATACATAATCAATGTTATAATATTGTACGATAGATAGTACCGTAAATTTTGTACATAAATTTTGCACGTCAACTTTTCTTCTATCTAATCCTGTTTGGTGCCAACTTATCTATAACTACGACTAAAACCACTCTCTCCTGCAATTAGATACATATCGCGTGTGTAACGATCGAATGGCTTAAGTGCGATTGAATGTGATTCTTCTTTACAACGAGATTCAAGCAACATATGAGAAGTCATTCGTGAGTAGTTAAATTCCATTCGCACTCTACAAAGAATTCACAGCGGGCAGCTTCCTACGCGAAAGATGAAGTATATGCGTTAGTGGCAAGTCGAGCATGACAAGCCTCTTATCGACTATAGCGAAATCGCGTCTCGTAAAAGGGGCTAACCCTTTCGAAGGTGAACAAACTGCCGTCTAATTTTAACCTTCCCCAAGACGATGCAAAAAAAATGATCGTAGCCGTTGTAGAATTTATTGACAATGTGGCGAATCGAGTTCTCGGCAACGTTCAATCATTCATGAAGTAAAACAGGTTCCATTGAAACTTTTCGAGCGCCCTGTATCAAAATGAAAGTAAATTTATGTGTTCGGATGCATGATTCGATATATTTCCTATTAAAATTTCCATGCATGCACGTATGATTAAAAAAAAAGTGAATAACAATTTAAAACAGAATATTAGTTTATGCGAACGTACATACATCTTTTCATGACGTTAATAGCGATGCTATCAGAGTTAAACTCCAATGTTTTGATAATCACGAAATAAGGATTTTACATTTCATTGACATGAAGATTGAAATTGATGATAAAAAACTGAAATGTGCAATATCAAATAAACATAATGTACGAGCAGTTAACAGTTAAGTAAGCAAGTTCTATTAAAACCGTAGTAATCTCTTTCTTGCAATGAGGAAATGAAGGTGTCTCTATGCAATTCTACACCCTCGAGGGTTTGCTCCTTAATACAGGTGGCACTTGAGACGAAGATGTGGCAGAGAAAGATAAAAAAATATATGAATAATCTCGGTTGGAAGGCCCTTTCCTTTCCCGGTAGTTCTCTCCTTTTCTATTTTCAAGTGTTTCGATTTGGAGAACTCGCTGCAAGAGAACTCCTTTGTTCTTATTTCACAGCTTCTTGCGCGATAAAGAACACGCTCTCCAGAGCTACCGCATCTCGGCCCCGAGCCTCTTTTCTCCGCTGTATCTCTTACTTCATCTTGTATATACTGCGACGAGACTATCCGTTCTTCTCTGGTTTCTCCCGCATGCGTTTTAGTTTACTTCTGATTATACCCGCTATTTGTAAATCATCGCGCTTATTCAAAGCCCGAAGCATTTGGTTATTCTGTATGGTTTCGTAAGCTCCAGTTTCGCATCGGTGGCTACAATTGCATAATCCTCTGAATGATAGCGGAAAGTGCACATGCATCTCATGCTGCTAATATAACTGATAATCTTTCAATTTGCAAAAGATCTTAACAGAAACGAATGTGTAATTGACGGCAGACAGAAAATTGAATTATTTCTGAATAAATTCTATCTCATAGGTTAATTGAAGAATTTCATATAATAAATTTTATAAAAAATGATTTTATACAGAATCAACGTCTGTCGATATAAATCAAAATCATTTTACTAATTAGAAATGTCAGTTTTTTACAATATAATCTATTGGAACTATTAAAAGATCAATTATTTTAAAATAGTAAAAAAAATTAGCAACGAAAAAAAGCGATGTAAAGCAAAAGTTATGTATTTCCAGGAAAACTGTTTTTGACGCTTTACTTTCTGAACAGATGCCGGCATGTGAGATGTTTATATAGTTGCACCAGACCGACCAACCAAAGCGCCAAGTTTTTCAAGAGTCAATGTCCTTGAGATCCGGACGATTCTTTATAGACTTTATAGACTTTTCAAGGTTCACAAAGTTCATAGACCTACATGATTTCTATAAGATAAATCAATGTCTTTATTAATCATAGATTTATTAATCAATCAAATTGGATATATTACTATCTATTAATTTAAAAAATGTTAATAAGAACAAAATATATATGTACGTTCCTATAATTTAAAATTTATATTCAAATTTTTATAATGTAAATTTTATTTTATAAAATAATACATTTTAAGATTTGTAATAATTAATATAAATTTGCATTGATGTTATATACTGATGATGATTTAGTATAATTTCATCATTTATTTAACATAATTAAAAATAATTATTAATCTTTTCTCACTTCCTAGCAATTACACCTATACGGAAATTACTGTTTCAATTAATAAAGCAATTAATAGTTACATCGCTAAAACGTCAAAACCATACAAACCAATTGCTGATGAAATTGTTACGAAACGCTACGTTAATCACTGTGGTCTGTTAAAGTTTCGTGAGAACAGGGAACAAACAGCTTACCTAAGTTGAGATGATTGAACCATTCTGCAAATCAGAGGAACTACTTCATGTTGGAATCGTGGAGAAAGAGAAACAGAGAGAAAGAGAGAGAGAGAGAGAGAGAGAGAGAGAGAGAGAGAGAGAAAGTAAATTAACGTGTGTTGTATTTGTGCGAAATAATTTTCCTCCACTTTTATTCTAGTAGTTCAATTATAATTGTGGGTGTATGTAACAAAAGTATGCAACAAAAATTGCTATTGTCATCTTATAAAGATTTACAAATTTTTCGAAATAGTCTACAAAAAAATGCATATATTTATATATAAATTAATAAAGAAAATATTTATTCTCTCGATTCTAAATTCAATTAAAGATAATATTCATATCCTAAATTTTGAAAAAATTTTTATAATTTTTTATAGTTATTATTATTAAAATTATAAATAGAATTTTAACATTACAATAGAATATATATATACTTACAAAAGAAATTGTGTTCTAATAAAATATAACTAGTAAATAAAAAAGTAATGCATTAGATTAACTAATAGGAATTAAAGAATGATTTTCTAACCAACGCGGAAACATAACTAATGGAAATAAACTAGTAATTTTAAAATACTGTTTTCCAAAATTTGAAATTATTTTCTGATACGTTTCTGATACTTTTCAATCTTGTTTCCAACAGTAGAAAAAATAGCTAAGAACATTTCCACATATTTAATGTTATATAATAGGGCATTATTCACAAATCGAGTCTTATATTTAAGACCGTTTTAAATTATTTTAAGATGCTATAAAATAATCAAAGGGCTATATTAGCATCTTATAACATTATTTAAAACAATCTTAAACTATGAATGGATTACGAACAACGTCTTTAATCAAGTTTTTTGAGTATTGAAATTAATTAAACTTCGTGAAAATAACACTGATTCACATCATCGCGTCACTCGTGCTTGAAATCATTTCGACATTTCCCGCAAAAGTATAAAAGCACTTATTTCACGTTTTCAAAGACCTTATCATTCGCATTAATGAAATTAAACAAGTTCGAATTTTACCACAGAAACGTGTTATATAGCTTTTTATTGGAAATGATTATGTCGTAATTGTTAAATATTCTCGAAATATAGCAATTATTTTACAAATAAAATTGTAAAACATTATAAAAATCATCTATTAATTTCTGTAATTGCGTTATGTCCAAATTTAAAGCTCATTTTTAGCATTTCAATTAACGATTGTTTTTGTTTTAGTATGTCAGTAAAAATATATTGATTTTATTTTATATTAAATTCAATTTAAACATTTTCTCAAAGTAAACACCCGTGTTTCCTTGGAAAATGCAGCTATTAGTCCGCGAATTGATGGTTCCAAGCATTTCCTCCGGCACAAAATCTTTGTAAATCACTGTAGCAGAAAAATGCATCTCTTCTCGAAGATATCTCGACCTAAATTTTGCGCTAGAATTAATGACTCACAATAAACAAAATACGAAATAATAATACGACTACTTATTTATATCAGCAATCTCGAAATTTCTATCTTCAACTCTAATATTCAAGTTATATAAAATTTCGTTATTAGAAAATTAGCATTTCTTGTAAATTATTAATGACAATTATAATTACAAAATATAATTACAAATATTATAATTACAAAAAATATATCGTTACAGTTTAATTTCTACTTAATTTACTTTCGTTTAAAATAAAATGATTTTTGTGCAATCAATTATTATTGTTTAAAGACTTGAAACATAAAATAATTTTTGCGCAATCATTAATATTACTATGATTATTTTCAAATTAAGTAATAAATTTCTTTTTAATGATTATATGAATAGAACATAAAATTACGTCGATGTTTTCGAAGCAATTTTCACGGTTGCCTGATTAAAGCATTGAAGCAGAAGATTCTTCGAGATGACTCAATGGCCTAATAAAGAGTCCTTTGCATTATCCATTTTGCACTCTGAGTAACGTGTCGTTTATTGCGCGTCTGCATTGCCGCGTGAGAAAGTCGCGCTTTTTCCGTCGCGCTGGAAAGTAAGATCTCTTGCCCATTTGAATGTAAATCCGGCTCTTGGCCTTGTTCTCTTCGACGCCATAAAATCGGATCGGTTTCCTCTTGCGTTACGTGTTACACGATCCTATGTACTTTCGGATCATGATGTGCTTTTATTTAAACACGATACTGGCAAATTGGAAACAACGTTGATACGAGAATCTGAAAGGCTTCGCTAAACTCTCATATGAGGATTTAAGAATCCTATGCTAAATAGCTGTTGATCTTTGAGATTGCACTACTAGGGCTAGAGAATATTATCCTTTAAGGTAAATGAAACTTCTCTCTATCTAAACCCTTTTAAACATACACAGTAAAAAAAATTTGTGTATTTGTGTTGGAAAAGGTCCACTCACGGTCTTGTAAATAGTTTATGTTAAATTTTTTAACAAATGTTAATTTAACATAATGTGATTATGTTATTTAAAGATTTTTTTGAAATTAATATTCAATGTTTTTTAGTTTTTAAATGACATAATTTATAAGTAAGTGAACAAGTAACATAAAAATAAAATTGTTTTAAAATGTAAATTCTAAGATAAATGAATAAAATCCGTGTTAATTTATTAATATATCATAAATATTAATTTTCTGACAAAAAATATGATTTCACAGTTTGTTTAACTGTGTCGATGTTATCTTTCTTTATATATTTATTCTCTTACATAATATTCGTGGTATCTTCTAATATATTCATCTGTAAAATTAACTCAAAAATTTGAGTGGACCGTTTGGGACATACGATTTATGTTAAATTCAACACATTTTTTCCAACTGTGTAATTATTAGAAACAAAAAAATATTTATTTTAATTAATATATTTATATATATATATATATATGTATATATAATATATCAATAATTATATTATTATGTTCTGAATAATCTAAAATTTAGACTTTTGAAATTAATTTTTTCGGAAAAAAAATTAAGTGATATCATCTTCCTTTATGTTTCAAACGTTAGCATTAGATATCTCAATAATTTTAACCTTGATAAGCTATATACCATAAAATTTCGATAAATTTTTCAATTTAAGAACAGAAGTTTTTAATTCAACAGCGATTTAATTAATTTAAAACAATTTAAAGAAGTGAATTAATTTTTCAAATTTGTTAAAAAAGTGGACTAATAAAGAAAATAGAAAACGTTATCAAATCACTAATCTGATAGATCCACAGAAACATTGTTAATTAATTTTAATTAGCGTTGTAACATGTTACTATGCCAAGTTACTATGCGAACACAATGGCAAGTATATTAAGAGTTAAAGTTAGTGATATCTATCGCACAGAATGATGTAATACCTTTTATTTACGAGTATAAAAGAAGTTTGCGATTAAATTACATGGACAGCTCATTGCCTCGCGTTAACACAAGCCAACCATGCTACTGAATAAACTAAGCAAGAAATGGCAAAAAGATGTAATTACACGCGTACTACACGCATACAAAAACATCTTGCGTGGATATGTAGATAGCGTCTTAATCGTCTTCAAATAAAATGTGAAAATAAGTACCTACAGATCTTGATACGGGATGACATCGCAGTCAGTACTGCGATTTAACAATTATTTAATAAAGAGATAATTTCACACCAGTAGTAGAAATAATCCCGAAAGTAATTTTGGAAAGTAATTTTGAAATCGTATATAGTATTACTGTACCAATAAAGTGTGAAAAACTATTAAATATGATGATAATCCATCACATAAATATACATTTATAACTATGTTTGCACGTTTGTAATTAAATATTTAGAACATAGGAACAAAAATATTTTCTTTATACTCTTATTATAATTAAGATGTTTAAAATTTGATAAAAATTAAATATTATATTAATAAAAAAACATAATCTGTTAATTAATTTTAATATCACACTTCTTTTTCACACACAAACAATTATTATCAAAATCTAGAATATTTTTCACAAATTATAATATTATTCAATTTATTACAAATTTAAAAAATATATATATGTGTTGTATGTATATGTATGTATGTATGTACAAATATTATCAAAAATATAACTATTTTAATATTTTATATAATTTTCGACTTATAATTTATTAAAACTTCTTTTTTTAAAGCTAACAAATCTTTTTACTATAATACAATATTTCAATACATAGTTATAACGGAGCGTAATCCGATGAGAATCAAAGAAATGAACACGACGAGTACTTCAAATAGACGTGTTCTCTTCACTGTTGTTGCTCTAGAATCTCTTCTCAAAGGAGATAGCATCTTGAAACGACGAATTTCCTGCCGTCACCTCAACGCATATACACCCACATGTAAAAATAAACGCGTACGTGCATGATAAGGAGTTACATTATTTTTCGAAGTACTCAACCACGGCACACTCAAGTTGCAGCGTTCCAATTTTAAAAAATCGGCATATTATCTCACCTTATCCGGCAAAACAATCTTTCCTCTCATCTTCAGAAGCGCGATACCATCTCTTTTATATCTTCCCATATTTCGCGAACGCACGACGCTGCATATGTGTGCGGATTAATAAATAGAATCGTGCGCTTTCACTGCGATTTGATTGAATCGCGCGTGATCGCACCGGAGGACTTCGCGGGAGGAAGTTATTAACCGCTAGGTATATCGAGGTGAAACCTACCTTCGTGGGCTCGCACTCGCCGACTCAACATACGACCTAATTCCGAAAGACAATGCAACAAGACACATGCACTCGTCGCGTGACCCGACCAACCGATTTTCTTCGTTTTCATTTCCGTCTCTCCCACAGATAAACAAAATTTATTCGGTGTCTTTCAATGTAGACAACTAATTTACCGGAAGATCACTTTTTCGTTTTCTTTTTGTATGCAAACGATTAAATATATTTTGTATAAGTTATTTCAAATCACAAAGCAGTTCTTCTGTGTGATTCATATAATATTATACAGAAATTTTTTTCTACATACATTAAAATTCTACGGAGATTTTCTTCATAGAACACGATGAAGTAGGAAGTAAGTTATGATTTTTTTCATATTTTATGAAAGCATTAGCGGGGAATATCTTGCGTGCAATGACCAATTAATTTTGTATTATAATTAATTATTTAATGGAAAAAAGTTATTAGAGAACTGAAATGAATCCGACGAAGAAGAGGAAAGGCAATATTTGCATATGAAACCTCTCTCATTTGATGATATCATTTCATAACACATGAACATAATACGCAGTATACAGTACGTCATGAATAAAGTATACATACATTTTGACAAGCGTTTCTCTGCGAAATGCAAATAAGCTTTTGTATATGACGTTGAAACTGAGGCCAAATTCCAAGTTTAGAAGTTCCAGAATTATCATGACGTTATAATATTGATAAACTACTTCTCTTTCTTTCTCTTTCTTTCTTTCTCTGTCTTTCTCTCTCTCTCTCTCTCTCTCTCTCTCTCTCTCTCTCTCTACTAATTATCTCTTGATAATATTCTATTTAATTATTTAATTATAATGGTTATAATTTAAATCATTCTTGCAAGCTTTATTGTTATTACTAAATTCATTTATATAATTTTTATCTTATTAATTATTCAAATTATAGAACATAAGTAATACTCTTATGAATGAGTAAATAATGTTTGAAAATTTGGAAAATTAATATATCTAAATATTAGGTATGGGAAAAAGTTCGTGGCGTTTTTTTAATGCCATCTAACGGGAAAAACGCCACGAACTTTTTCCCATACCTAATATAAATATTTATTTCATTAAGTTAATTTCTTCATATTTAATGAAATGTATTATGAGGTAATAATTTTTACTAATATCACTTATTTCAAATAAAGCTGTAATAATAATCATTAAAAATGCAACAAGTTTATAATAATTAATTAAAAAGAATTACGCATATTCTCATAGGAGTATTTAACCCTTAAACCCTTAGAAGCATATACGACTCAAGGTAAGCCTATAATATCTACATAATTACAACCGACCTTACGTAATACGTACGGTTCGACTATTCGCAACGAACCGTAGGTTATGGTATGTGGCTAACTATGCGCTAAACTATAGCTACTTTGTTCTGGCACAATAGGGAAATTCCAGAGTGCAAAATACCAGGAGATACGTTGAAATGAGAGAACAACGAGCATTTATGGTTTTAATGGCTTGGTTTGTGTTGGATGCATCGAAAATGTATTTTCAAATAAATAAAATTTTTATTAGAATTGCGAAATTAAAGTCAACGTTAGATGTTAAGACATCATTGAATTTACGAGTAATTTTTCTAATGTAATGGCCCTCTGTAAAACAAAAATTATTTATATTAGCTCCAAATTATACTTTCAATGTACAATGGATATAATTCCATTAAATTTAATAAAAGGAATTCAATTGCTACTAGAACAAAGTCTGCTTTTCCTCCCAAATCTATTATGTTTTAAATATAATCTTTTAACAATAATAATAAAGTATAAAAAATGATTTTTGTGCATAAACAAATGTTTTAAAGTTAAAATTGTAAGATACAATTATAAACAATTTTATATAACTTTTAAATATTTACCAACTAATTTCAAATGAGTTTTATTTGAAGAAGACTCTTTTTATTTGTTACTCATTTATGGTATATGTGAGTGAACTTTAGCAAAAGTTAAAATTTTAAAAGTATTTTAAAAATATTTTAAAAGTAATATATAATATTAAAGTAATATATTCTCAGCTACAAATAAAGAAACAATGCATTTCATTAAAAAATTGAATTCTTACTGAATTATTATGTTCCAAGTAAATTAAGAGTCATTGTCCCCCTAAGAGTCACTGTTCCCATGTGATTAAAAACGTCGTCTGAATAAAAAAAGAAACATCGCTTTTCTTTCCTTTTTCACTAATTCCTGCAGTCTCTACGGATACTAGGTATCTCCATATATGATTATAAACGACAACATTGCGAAGCAATCTGGGCTGTATTTATAATATGCTCGGTATTTCGCTCATTATATTGTATTTGCACGACACACAATGCGGTAATTAGAAGGTGCTCGACACGGTAAAACCGTTATTACGAGAGATACAATTACATCGCGCCTGCTTTGTGTTTCCATTTGGCCAAGAAAATAAGATAAAGTGAGAATCAAAAGATTCACATGGACGTGCACAAAGGTATCTCGTAACGTAATCGCAAAAAAAAACCCACGATAATAGTAAGATGGATAGTATCATAAAATAAAACGACAAATCACTCCGTGATAATAGCAGACTTATATTTTCATATCATTGATGTTCCTACAAGACTGCGTTAATATTTTAATAGTATTAAATATCAATAGTTATATTAATTAACTAGTTTATGTTAATTAATTAATGGAACATCAATTTATTAGAATAAAATAGAGAAAAAATCCGTTATATTCTCTAAGAAAACATAGAATTACAATACGTTTTGTAATTGTAATAATAAAAACTAATACAACATATCATGTGAGCTCTTAAGATTGTATAATATCTATAAAAAGTAAAGCAAATTTAAATGGATAAGTATATGTGTACTTTTTTATATTCCAATAAATGTTCAATTAAATATTATCGTAATTAAACAAAATTCTAATTAACCTGGAAAAATTACATACAGCTTTATCGATATTCGATTTTTAGAAAATAAATTAAAATGACAGACATCTCGTGAAAATATTAAAAGATTCAATAATTTTATAGGATAAAAAGATATTTTTAAATGACATAAAAAGTTTTAATAATCAAAATTCTAATTAAATTTTTCTTAAAATCCAGTTAATATTTGATATCAAAGTAAAAAATTTTTATAACTTTACATACACAA